>ERZ780149.536-NODE-536-length-48034-cov-4.336001_pt1 | contig 48034 bp, 38 predicted proteins | sample MGYA00511367_ERZ780149 | MGnify/ENA primary metagenome ERZ780149 (study PRJEB29588, sample SAMEA2153852) | human gut metagenome | biome: human gut; feature: human-associated habitat; material: faeces | place: Denmark | collected 2008/2010 ... | reverse complement strand
CCGCCACAAGGGACAGCAACGCCACGAAGAAAAATAACAGTTTTCTCATCGTATAACGGGTGTTACGGGGCCGACAACCGGACCGATGATTGTGCCGCCTTCATCATCGCTGTCCTTACTGTTGAACTCGAAGGTCTGCTCCCACGGTGTCGAGCCGAAATTGTCCTCAACAACCATGAGGAATTTATGGGCATCGGCACTCTTGGCGGTGTAGTTGAGCCGAAAGGTTTTGCTTTCAAGAAGCACACGGTCGTTGTTGACCAACACCGGGCCATCGACGAGCTTGAGCGAGCCTTCGCCGTCATATTGGAAATAGCGGATTGTGTAGAGGGTGTTGGTGTAGTTGCCCTCCGGCTTAATCTCAAAGCGCAGCTCCACAGTCTGCCCCTGTGTGATTTTGTCAGCATAGGGCATCACTTCGACCGTGAACGGATAGGACTGCTGCACATCGAGGTCGTCGGAGCAGGAGGTCATGGAGATTACGATTGCGAACAGAGCAATCCAGAACCCGAAAAATCGGACGGATGTAAGGCGAATATCGCCGATGCGTGAAAAGAAATTTGAAGTCATAATTTGAATTTGGGTTTAGTGATTTGTTTGGGATTGAGCGACATCAGATAGTCGTTCAGATCCTTGTGGTCGGGATAGAGCGCGGATTTGTCGCTCACCCTGTCGCCGAACTCGCGGCGCAGTCTGGCGACTGCGGCACGCCCGGCGGTGTCGTTGTCGAGATAGCACAGTATCAGCGGGTATTCCGCAAGAACCGTGATTGCCTTGCCGACATTTGCTACGGAGTTAAGCACAACACTGTCGTTGCCGTCGTTGTAGCCGAGGCGTTCAGCCGATAGAAAGTCTATGAAACCCTCGAACACGTTACAGCGAGGATTGCCGCCGGATATTCGTGTTATGTTCTTAGGCGGATAACTCCCCTTGAAAAAGGCATTCCGAAGCTCAAATCCATGTGCGTTGTTTTCAAAGCCGATGGCGTAATAGCGTTTGCCGTGAAGCTCGTAGTCAACCTGTACGCAGTAGCGTTGTGCAATCTCTTTCGGTATGCTACGCTCTGCCAGATAGCGGAGCAACGCGGGCGACTCCAGCCGGGATATTGCCACATTCTCGAATGTCGGTTCCTCGACAAACTGCACAGGTTTGTATGGCTCTGCCACGGGCATATCCATCTTTTCGGCAATGTACCGTGCCTGCTCAACGAAATCGGTCTTACCTGACAATACCCCTGCGAGCGTGAAGATGTCGCCGCCTTCGCCCGTACCGAAATCGAACCATACGTTTTTATGCGGGTTGACATGGAATGAGGGTTTTCTCTCGTTGCGGTACGGCGCATAGAACCACAGACCTTTGCTGTCGCGTCCCGTCGGGTCGTAGCCGAGGCGGTGCAGGAAATCCACAAGGGATATTCCCTTTATCTCGTCGATATTCATAGGCGCATCTTTCTTTTGGGTTTCGCGTCCTCTTTCGGCTGTTCCTGCGGCAACTGGCGGATGCTGACTTGGCGGATGTTCGACATCTGTCCGGAGATATACATATTCAGTTCGTGCATATTGCACGAGCCTGTCAGCTCGTATGCAAGATCATATATTCCTCCGTATGCGCCGGACTTCGTATCACGCCAGAGATTAGTATCTGTATTGATAACCATAGTCGGCTCATGCTTTGAATCATACGGAGCGTTGTATGTGAGAAGATTACCGTCAGTGGACACCGGATGCTCATAACCGATGGCTTTCATAAAGTCCGTTAGTCTGACATTCTTTATGTCAAGTTTGATTATGATGGGTTCAACGGGCCGATGGCTTCTTTCCTGCATTTCTTTACCGATTTCATAATCGTTCATGCGCCTTACGATAAATGCTTTCGGGTCTTTGTCAAGCATCGGATTCATCTTCAGCATGGCGAGGTCTATTATGCTTCCTTTCTCATCGGAGCCATAATCATGCCATTGGTTTGTGGTATGATATACTACAAAGACCGGTTTTGAATCATCCCTATATGGGGGATAATAAACATTGAAATGTTCTGTTGACTTTACCGGCTTTTCTCCGAGAGCAGCCATAAATTCCCTCAATGGAATTTTCGGGATGTCATTCTCCGTGTATCTCATAGGCTCACTCGATTATGAATTTGACACCGACACCATACTGCGTATGGAAATGCCCGGTTGTGTTGCCGAATACAAAACGCTCTTTGATGTTGGCTGTCAGCGCGATTTTATCTGAGAGATAAAAATCAGCTTGCAGAGTGAGCGCACCGCCATATATGAAGGCATCGCCGTTGTGGAGCGTGGAACCGTCGATCAGGGTGTGCTTGCCCCAATTTACAGTTTCGTAACCACCGAGTGCCGATACGCCGCCATAGAGGTGGAAGGTCTGCGAATAGTCGCTGACAAGGTGCAGATTATATCCCGCCTCCGCCGTGAACTGCGCAACGGGGATACGACCTTTTTCGGCGTATGGCTTATAGGTCCGGAGATACTCGCCGCCGAAGCTCCATGTGTTTGCGCCACCTTTGAACACCGAGTAATACACTCCGAATGAATATCCGCAGTCGCGGGAATTTCTGGTATAGAAACCGTCTGTCATATTTGCCTTTACCTCGACGGCCGACATACCGGGGAGGCATCGCTGGGCCATTGCCTGCCCTGTGAAAAGGGCAAGCATGGCAGCGATTATCATTATCGCTTTTCTCATAGGTTACTGTATGCTTAATTCATCTATTACGTTGGCTCTAACTATATCCTCATTCTCCACGATGAAGGACTGGTGTCTGCCGCCTTCTTTTTCGGCAACCTCGATTACGAGTTGCTTATCGTCGGGGATTGTGAATTTCTCCAGAGCGAATACCGTGCGTTCAGAGGATTTTGCGGGAACGACTACGACATAGTTCTGTGCGCGTAGTGGTTCAAGTATCTGCTCCTGCATGGCGGTACGCTTGATAACTTTCTTATCCACAACTTTGAACGACACAAAATCAATATCGAAAGGAATGTTGGAGGTGTTCTTCAGCTCCGTGTGGAAATACAATAAGCCATTGTTCGCATATATTGATTTCAGGAGGAACTGCACCCCGAAACGCTTTGACCCGATATGCTTGATTTCACGCTTGTTCTGCATGTAGATACTTTTCATAATCAGTTTGACAAGCATAGGACTCTCACTGCCGAGGCGTTCAAGATAGATTTCCTGCGCGTTGTTGGGACGGTTGACCGCTTCGCCGTCATGTAGAAAATCGGTCATCTCGATATTGAGCAACAGAGGTTCTTTGGCGAATTTTACGTTGAAGCTGTAATATGACCCATCTTCGGTGATTACCGACAGGTTTGTTTCCTGCTTGAAGGACTTGAAGGCGGATTTGACACGCAGCACGTTCTTCGCTCCGTCGGCGAGACCCGCAACGAGGTTTTCATTGCCGAGATCGCAGTAAACAATCTCTGACGGGAAGATGATGTGCGTCGTCTTGTTGTAGCAGACCTCCAGCGCGTGAGGCGGAATCATGCGGTCGAAACCGACTTTTCTGGTAAGACCGCTGAACTTGTCGCCGTCGGTGTAGTTATCACCGTACACGTTCAAGTCGTGTTCAGCAACCTGTTCAGTGTCAGGCGACACGTTGTTATCGGCACTATTGACCGACTTTTTGCCTTTTGCGAAGGCGGGTGTAGCCATACAGAGGACGGCAACGAGAGAAAGAACAAATAATTTGAAATTCATTTGATTGTGGATTAAGTGGTAAATAATCATATATCTTCCGGCTGGTGAAGCATCACACGGTAGCCGGCTTTGAGGTGGACTTTCACGGTTCGCAGCTTCTTGTTGAGATACTGGCTGACACCGTTTATCAGCCCACGGCCCACATCGGCGGCAATCTGCGCACCGGTATTGGTGGAGATGTTGATTGAGCTTCCCATCGTACTGCCCATATTGGCGCCGATTTCGTGCAGCGCGTCACTCTCCATAGAGTTGGGAATGTTGATACCCTCCTGACCGTCGGAGTCATAGACCTGCAACTCCACATCGTAGATGGATCCGTCGCACTCGATAGAGGATATTTCGATTCCCAGCCTCTCGCCCTGCACTCTTGCAGAGCCGACGATTACGGTGTTGCGTGGTATCAGCTGTGAGCCTACCCACATCGGTTCAGTGGTCCGTAACTTTACACTCTCGCCGTCGGTTACACTCTGATTGTTGGCGACAATTGCGGCGATTGTGTTCTTATTCACAATTCTTGACGAGCCGACGGAGGTGTTGAAACTTCTGCTTGACGCGGCACCGAGCGATGATACGACATTTCTGCTAACCTGCGCCACCGGCAGAACATTGCGTTTTCCTTTCTCATCTTCGGCTGGCGCGGGAGGCGGATAGTTGCCACCGTTGCCCATATATTGCGCCGCCAACTGATAGGAGCGTTCCATAAGTTCCATTTCATTCGGTTGCTGCACCTGCTGTTGAGCAACGATGTTCTGCGCCTCCAGCTCATCAATCCGTGCCTGCAACTCGGCGACCTGTGCCGCATCACTGTTCTCCGGCACAAAAAAGTCATCAAGCGAAGCCTGCACTTCATGATATGCCTGAGCCGATGTTTCCACCGCCGAGGGCTGACGCACTCCGCTGTCTTGCGGGGTTACGGCGGTGAGGGTGTCGAGGACAGCCACCGTCTGCTGACGGGCCTCTTTCTCCTTTGTGGCTTTGGCGGCCTCATACTCCGACATCTTGTCTTTCATGCCGTCGTTCTCGCCTTCGGGTATCTCGGTGTTGAAAGCGTCGCCAACACGCTCGTCGCTCTTGTTGAGGCTGGAGTAAAGGAGCCATAATATCACGGCGCCGCAGAGAATGGCGGCTGGCATCACCACCAGATACTTCATCATCTTCTGCCGTTCAGCCTGTGACTTGGGCTGGAAGAAACCGTTAATCCTCGCTTTCCATTCCTGCATCGTCATAGGCTGCCGGGGTTATCGGTTTGACATCGTGATTGTTGATTTCCAGCGGCTGTATATGCTCCACCTCTACAATCCGGCGGGAATGACCCAGCCCGATTTTATAGCAGGCATGACCGAACACGAAGAAGGCGATCAGCACGAAGGCGCAGAGCATGACGCTCACGACCATAAGCCGCTGCTTGTGAGGAAGGCCGTCGCAGACGCCCCTCACTTTGGCAGAGAGTTTACCCTTTGGGTTGTGCCACACCTTATTATATACGGTGTCTCTCGCGGCACGGAGATTTGAAAATACATTCATCGTTTGGTAGTGATTATATCCTTGTTTTCAAGGATGTTGAAACCTTCAATAATAAATCCGTTGGGATTGTCGTCGGAGCGCGACACATTTGACAGACGGCATACCGTTATCAGAGTGCGCTCCGTCATATTGCTTTCGCGGATAATCATCTGGCGTGCGTATGTTCTGGCGGTATAGGGATATGTGTTGAAATCGCATACCACGCTGTCAACCTGCACGACCTGATTGATGTTGCCGGCGATAATACGGTTGTAATAACCTTTCTCCGAGAAATCGGTGTAGTAATTATATGCCGACTTGTCGCTGAGTATCAGAGCGCGGTTGATGTTATGCTCGATGGCGGATTTATCCGGCGAGAGGTTGAAAAACAGCTCGTGGAAGCGGCGCACGTGTTCACGCGCCTCCGCAGGTCGGTTCTGGCTTATGTCCTGCGACAAGGCGAGCATAAGCGACTTGCCGTTGTCAAGGACATAGATTTTCTCCCGCTGCCTTTCGGCGAAATTGAACACCATTATCATGGCTACCGACACCACAACGGCACACATCGCAACGAAGATTATACCGAATAGCCGTATCTGGCGGAACGATGATTCAATGTTCCTTAATGACTTAAATTCCATAGGCATGATTATTTGAGAAGTTTACCGGCCCGACCTGCCACATTGCCTGCCACTCCACCGGCGACACTCGCCGCACCGGAGCCGACCTGCATTGCGGTTGTGTTGACAGCACGGTTGTAATTACCTGCGCCACCGGCCTGTATAATCCAGCCTGCGACAGTCGGAATTGTGAAATATCCGATAATGCCGATGATCATAAAAACGGTATAAGCTGTGTTGCTCCCGTCAAGGTCAACATTCGGATTATTAGTCAGTTCCGAAATATCGTTCTGGAGCATCAGGACTTGGATTTTCGCCAGTATTGTCGAAAAGAGGTCTGCCACAGGCAACCATAGATAGGTCTGAATGTAGCGGCAGATCCATTGTGTCAGGGTTGACTGGAAGCCGTCCCAGACGGAGAGCGCGAATGAAATCGGGCCCAATATGGCCAGCACAATCAGGAAGAAAGTGCGGATGGTGTCAATCGTCAGCGAGGCAGCCTGAAATAGCATCTCCAGCAGTTCACGAAAGAAATTCTGGATTGCCTTCTTGACCTTATACATCCCGCGCTCGATATACATCCCGGCGGCGGTGCCTATCTCCGTCACGCCCAACTCGTCTATCTGCCTGTCAAACTCGGCATCGTCAACGAGGTAAGCGGTAGATGGGTCGTTCATCATCGCCTCATATTCCAGCCTGTCCTTTTCCTCCCGGTACTTCTTCATGTCGAGGGTCTGACCTTCGAGCATCGAGGCCGTACCCTGCACGATAGGCGACATTACGGAGTTGATGGTACCTAACACGACCGTCGGGAAGAACATGATACAGAATCCGATTACAAACGGACGCAGCAGCGGGAACACATCTATCGGTTCTGCTCTTGCCAGCGACTGCCATATACGGTAGGCTACATAGAACAGCGCACCCAATCCGGCGATACCCTGTGCCACTCCTGCCATATCCTCGCACAGAGGCATCATCTCGTCATAGAGCGAGCGCAGGATGGTGTGGAGATTTGAAAAATCAATAGCGCACAGCATAGGCATCACCAGTATTTTTCTGAACCGTCACCGTACAGAGCCACCACACGTTTTGTGTCGGCTTTCTTCTTGGCGCGCAGGTACGACACACTGATATTTTTGTTAGTATAGTACGCCGTCAAGTTCTTCAGACGCTTCATCTCCTTGTAGCAATCATCTACCACATCCATCCGGTCTTTATCCGTCATGCTCAGTGTAGTTATATTGACTACCTGCTTCAAGTCGCCAAGTACGCCATTGGCTTCTTCGAGGATGCGGGTGTAGCCGGATGCGATAGCCGAAAGTTCCGCGCTGGTGAAATTCGGGTCGGTGAGCATTTTCTGGAAATTGTTGACATAGTAGCCGGAGATGTTGCCGAGCATCAGGATTGTCTGCTGCACCTTGCGGGCATCGCGGACAAGGTTGTTCACCGACTGGAGAGCGTCATAATATTTTTTGGCTTGCTGATAGATTTTCACCGTTTCCTGAAAATTCTTGACCATATGCGTCGCCGTCTGCGACTCCTGCACGAGTGATTTTGAGTTGTTTACGATGGACTGCGCTATGTTTGACGGATCTATGACCGTCCATTGGGCCGAAGCCCTGCCCATGCCTATGAAAAGGCACAGGGCGATTAAGGGGATAAGAAACTTTAATTGCTTCATCTGATTGTGAATTAAGTGGTAAGGTTATCGTATTCTGTGAGCCATACTCACAATGATTCTGATCAAGGCTGTAAACAGCCGGTAAGCCGATACAAGGAGGAGGCCGAGGAAAAGGAACAGACCTGAAATGATGAATATTAGGGATTGCTTGACTTTCATACATCAGTTCACCCTCCTTTCGTTGGCTAACTGTTTGATAGCGGCCTCGATGTCGCCGCCGAGCTGACGGGCGCGGGCGAGTACCTGCATTTTCTCCGTTTCCTCTGTCGTGTAGGCGAGGTATTCTTCCGGCGATACCTCCGTCGCATAGACCGCCGACTGCGTTCCGCCCAGCCCGATCCACACCTCTTTATATAATCGGTTCGGATTATTGGAGAGATTTATACTGAGAATCTGGCTTTTCTCCTTATCGGTCAGACCGAGCAACTCCTGTATCTGGTCAAAGCGGTTCATATACTTTCTCTGGTCGAGAAGTATCTTGCAGTCGGAGTTGTTGATGATGGTTTCCTTGACAATCGGCGACGATATGATGTCGTCAACCTCCTGCGTAACTACTACCGCCTCACCGAAATATTTGCGCACCGTCTTGAACATATAGCGCATATATTCAGCCATGTTAGCGGTTGAAAGTGCCTTCCACGCTTCTTCACATATTAGGACTTTACGGATACCTTTCAAGCGTCGCATCTTGTTGATGAAGGCTTCCATGATGATAATCGTTACCACAGGAAACAGGTCTTTATTGTCGCGGATAGCGTCAATCTCGAATACCACGAAACGCTTGTTGAGCAGGTCGATGTTCTCCTTTGAGTTCAGCAGGAAGTCAAAGCGACCGCCATGATAATATTGCCTTAAAGTAGTCAGGAAGTTGTCGATGTCAAAATCCTGCTTATAGATGGGGATAGGACGCTGTGCCATTTCAGCACGGTAATCGTCGCGCATGAACTCGTAGAAGGAGTTGAAGCAGGGAACGATGTTGCGGTCTTTCTTCATCTTTTCAAGGAACATAGACAGCGCGGAGCCAAGCTCACCCGATTCAGTCTTTGTCACGCGGTCGTCTTCCGACTTCCAGAGCGTGAGAAGCAGCGTCTTGATGCTGTCCTTCTTCTCCACATCGAAAACTCCGTCGTCGGTGAAGAACGGATTGAAGGAAATCGGCTTTTCCTCCGTGTAAGTGTAATACACACCGTCCTCGCCGTGGGTACGGTTATGGATAAGGTTGCACAGTCCTTCGTATGAATTGCCGGTATCAATCAGCAGGATATGCGCGCCTTGCTCGTAATACTGGCGCACCAGATGGTTGGTGAAGAACGACTTGCCGCTACCCGACGGGCCCAGTATGAACTTGTTGCGGTTTGTGGTTATGCCGCGCTTCATCGGCTCGTCGGAAATATCCAGGTGGACAGGCTTACCCGTGAGGCGATCAACCATCTTTATACCGAATGGCGACAGTGACGATCGGTAGTTTGTTTCTGCGGTGAAAAAACAGACGGCAGGCTCTATGAAAGTATAGAAACTTTCCTCAGCGGGGAAATCCGCCTCGTTACCGGGCATAGCAGCCCAGAACAGCGTCGGGCAGTCGATGGTGTTGTGCCGTGGCATACACCCCATAGTAGCAAGCTGACCGCCGACATCGTTCTTTATACGGCGTAGTTCCTCGGCATCGTCGCTCCAAGCCATGATATTGCAGTGGCAACGTACCGATGTAAGACCGTAGCTGTGGGCCTCGTTAAGATAACGGTCTATCCACTCCTTGTTTATGGCGTTAGAGCGTGAGTAACGGCTCAAAGAGTTCATATTGCGCGCCGTCTTTTCAAACTTCGCCAGATTTTCGTCGTGGTCGTCGATAAACACATACTGGTTATAGATGTGGTTGCACGGCAGGAGCAGACCCACGGGGGACGCAAACGACAGACGACAGTCGGAGCGGTCGGTTGACAGGCGTTCATACCTGTTGTCGGTGCTGACCTTTCCGGGAAGGTCGTCGGTATCCGACAGTGTGTGAAGGCACAGCATCTTGTCGCCGACGCGCATTTCTTTCGGTGACAGGTCTATATCCTCCAGACAGGTTACATCACCGGTTGACAGCGATAGGAACCTCTCTATGATACCCGATGTTTTGTCGGTGCCGACAATCTCATCGTCCCCCATGCGGCGCAGCGAGATGTATCCGGTGTCGTTGATTATGCGCTCGAACTGGCCCACGGCTTCCATGAAGCCGACAATCATCTTGTGATTCAGCTCCTTCGGAGTGATACGCCCGCGGCAGAGGGTCGAGAAATTCGACTGCTGGCGCATACGCTCCTTTGTGGTCTTTGTCAGATACAGGTAACACTTGTGCGCCAGATACGGACGCTCGTTGAAATGACGCTCGAAAGAACGGTCGAGGAACGAAAGGTTATCCTTTTGCAGTTCCGGCTTATAGTTCTCCGACACGAACCAGTCCTGCTTGTGTGCCACCGTGAAGCGGGGCAATACCTTGATAGCCTTGCACCAAGCGGCGTGCATCGCCTCGTATTCCTGTAATGTGACGGTGAACAGTTCCGGAAGGGTAACTTCGTAACACACGGTTATGTCAGCGTCCTTGCTGATTATACAGCCGTGTTCCACCGCGAGAAGCGGCAACTTTGACTCCAGTGTTGTGGCTTTCAGTATATTTCTCATCGGCGACCTCCCTTCATAATTTTGCGCACACGCAGACGGTTGATAATGTAGCGGGGACGATATTTCGCCGATGTGAGCTTCATAAGTCCGTATTGCCCATACTTGCCGTTGAGATGGAAGGTGTACCACACCAGCACCGACGCGCTTATAGCACCGAAGCCTATGCACAGACCCTGCTGCACCCCGCACATATAGAGGATTACGAACAGAATGAAGTCGGCTATAAGACCTCCGGCGAAAATGAAAAGGTACTGCGCTTTAAGGCCCTTGTATTCCACCGTCCTGCCTATGCCCTTGTTAATAGAATATTCCATCAGTGGCAGGGATTATAGGAAGAACGAGCGCAGGATTGTGGCGGCGACCACAAGAAAGATACACGCACCGAACCACGATGCGGCGGTCTTGCTCGTGTCGGGATCGCCGGAACTGAACTTGCCATAGACCTTGACACCGCCGATAAGACCGACGACCGCGCCGATGGCATAGATCAGTTTCGTGGCGGGGTCGAAATAGGAGGTCATCATCGAGGTTGCCTCGTTGATGCCTGCCAGACCGTTGCCGGCGGCATAGAGGTTGGCGGCGCATATCATCAGCGTGAGCATGGCGGCCATGGGGCGACGCATACCGGGAGCGTTCATAAACTCCACGATGCGCCTGTAAAGCGACTTGAAAAATTTAGTCATAAAAAATCTGGATTTGAATGTGGATGTAGTGGTGATCAGTGGAGGATATTGAAGTCGATGGCGTCAATATCGGTGGTGTCGATGTCGGCATGGAACACGATTTTGCGTACTTTTCCTATTGCCTCATCGGTTTTCACAGCTGGAGTATCTTCCGGAATGTCAGGCAACTTACATTCAATCATCAGTATGCGTTTGCGCACGACCGGATCGAGCTTGACATACTCGATGATTTCCGTGCCCTCAAGCTCAGGTACAACCCTACGGGCTATACGCTCGTCCTCGGCTGTATGGGGCCGGTCTTTCAGCACCTTCATGGCTGACTGCATTTCCTCGAAGTCTATGCCGTCGGCATTTGCCTCGGTCGGTGTCGGAGCCTCACCCGTAAGCTCACTCACAGAGTGAGTGGAGAATATCTCGTCCAGCTTTTCAGGAGGGATCCGGACAGTCGGCTTTTCTTCGGGAGTATCAGGTAGTCCGGCATCGGAGGGTTTGCCAAGTTCCTTGACTATAAGGGGTACGACCTCTTTGGCGGCTTCGGCAGCGGCTTCTTTGGCGATTTCTCGGAACGAGTCCATGAATTTATCGGCATCGAAAGAACTTTTGCCTACAACTTCTTCCGTAGGTTCTTCATCTGCGGGTGGTGGTTTCGGAGGCGTGCAACGGTCATTCTTGCCGTCAGCCGTGGTGTCGGACTTCGTCAGGACTTTTCGGATAAGCCATACATTGCTTGCGAGCAATGCTATGATAAGCAGCGTTTCCATCAGAAAAGAGACTGACTGTTTTCGTCATAGAGACCTTCCATGACCTCGCGGTTATTGGCGAAGTGGTCAAGAAGTATCTCGGACACATACGAGCCGATGGAGGCGCCGGTATCGCGGAACCTGTCGGCCATGCGGCTCAGGACGGCATGGACTTCGGGATAGATATACACTTTGGTGTTGGAGCGCACAATGCCGGGTCGAAGAAACTTGGCGGCATATTTCCTGCGCTCCTCTGCGGCCCTGACATCAATGTCAGTGGCCGGATTCACGTTGATGGTTACAAGTGGTGATCTGGGCATAGCTGATTAAAGTTTAAGTTGGTTGATAACATCGGCATACTCCTCTAAGTGAGCTGCCAGCACGTTGTTGATGAAAGCCTTTAGCGAGCATACGCGCCCTTTCTTGCGGCAGAACAGGATACGACGGATTTTCCATTCAATTTCCGGGTCTATCTCTGTCGTGACATATTTATCCTGCGGCGACATATAGGTCATGTTCCATACAAAACGCTCCAGATATTCTCGTTCACGGTCTGCGCTGGTGTCGCCTTTGGCTTTGTCTTTCGCTGGCTTAGGTTCGGACTCTTGCGTCTGCGCCTCTGCTTTAGGCTTCTTTTTCAGCGTTGACAGCGAGGAGGACTCCTCTCTGAATGACCTGATGAACTCATCAGGGTCGATTTCGGACTCATATACTTTCGCCATAGTGTTCAAAGTTTAAGAAGTCCGAGCACTTCATCGGTAAGTTCCGGCAGGCGGGTTCCTTTGAGCAATGTCTTGTCTGGCGGCATGACGGTCGAACGGAACACGGCACGGTTGAGCGTCTTTGACCCTTCACGACGATACTTTTTAGTATCCGGTATCTTGGTTTTCAGAGTCATAAGACCGTATTCCTCGAAAACCGCCTCATACTGGTCGTAGAGGTCTGTTTTCTCGCGTGCATCGACGAGGTTCCAGAGCATATACATCTGTTTGACCTGTGTGCGTCCGGTAGTGAGCCACTCCTGTATTTTCAGGGCAAAGGCGAGCGAGCTTTCAAGGATAACCTTGTCGGCTGCGACCGGCACGATAACAGTGTCCATGCAGTTGAGGATATTGACGACGCCACGGTTGTTAACCGTGCCAGGCAGGTCGAAGAAAACGATGTCTATCTCGTTACCTGCCTCGATAATGTCGCGTACCTTCTGCATAGCTTCCTCCGGCTTTGCCGTCAGGAGAGGATAAGGCGCAAGTTTGGTCTGGCGCAGATTGTCTGAAAAAAGTTTCTTGAACTGAGGGCTGCACTCAATCAGGTCTTTGTCGCGCTGGCGCATCTCCTCAATGCTGAACTGAGGATAGTCGCAGTCCACGACAAGGACTTTCAGCCCCTTCACATAGTAGAGGTAACTCGCCGCCAAAACGGTCAGAGTGGTCTTGCCTGCTCCGCCTTTCTGGGTGGAGAAAGCGACAAATTTGGGGTCTGTCATAAAATTAAATTTGGATTTGGATGTAGTGGTGGTTGCACAGCGGTTGCCGTCAGCGTATTTTTCTGACACGATAGACCGGGCTTCTATCGGCGGAAGCAGTGCCGGCATACACTATGCGGGATGGATTGACAGCTTTCCATGCCGCGCGTTGCGACATTCCTCCGCTGTCGGGAGGGCATCGGCTAAGTAAGCCGGAAATGGTTGGATTCGTCAGTCATGTCTGATTACTGTTTGGATGTGGAGTTTAGTGGTGTCCGCCATAGCCATAGGGCCATAGGGCGATAGGTAGGTAGTTTGCAGGTAATAATCCTTTCTATATGGCTTACAGACTTCGTAAGTCAGTCTTTATCATGTCATTCAGAAACCAATCTCTCTACTTAATCTACTCTTTAGATTGTTCGGAAGGACATTTCCAAGACTGCGATTCAGCTTTATTGCCAAATAGTTGGTATCATACCTGTCAGATTGGTTGCTCGGCTTACAGTTCACATGGATAGTGCGTAATATAATAAGTAGTTTGACTTCCTTGAAGGCAAGCCTGAGAACCAATCTCTACACAAAGAAACAAATAATTCTTCAAAATGGCAAATCTGAAAACAAGCCAAAATCCTATGATTTAGCGGATTGTCCGGCTATGTCCAAGTATGTCCGGCTATGTCCGAAAAACACGGCTGAATTTTTAACATTTGAAATTGAAGATTTTTTTAGCGCGTTGCCGGCTACTTTATCAATCGCGGATAAAGCGCATAATTTTTTCTCTCGATGTTAGGAATTACGCCCGATTTTTTGTAAATTTATGGAAGCATAACGATAACTGGCACCATTCGGCGCATTGGAATCGGGGAAACACACCGGTCGGAATATAACCGGGCATATCCGATACGGTCTTTTCCTTATTTCATATTAGGAGAGATGTCCACATGAACATTGCAAGTTATGTTTCCCGGCACACGAATCAAAGATTGTGCCACGAAACACTTGCCATGTGAACATGGGGAAGATTTACTCCGAAGTCGTAAATCCATGCGATGAAACTGCGTTGGCCTGTCATGTCGCTATGCGAAACCACCACTTAATCCACATAATTATGACACAGATTTCAGGCAAAGGGGGCCGTCGCCCCAAGACAGACCCGTCTGTAAACCGCTATGTAGTGCGGTTCAATGCGGAGGAAAACGCCCGCTTCCTCGCCATGTTCGACCGTTCCGGTCTGGAAAGCAAGGGCGCGTTCATCAAGAATTTCATATTTCAGAAGCCTTTTAAGGTCTATACCATCGACGAAAACACCCGTGTGTTCATCGACAAACTGTCATCGTTCAACTCGCTTTTCCGTACACTCGGCGTTTCATACGACAACGTGGTAAAGACACTGCGCGAAAACTTCACCGAGAAAAAAGCGATGTCGGCTCTCTATAAGCTGGAGAAACTGACTATAGAGCTGGTAAAGGTAAACAGCGAGATTGTCGCTCTCGCTAAGAAATTCGATGATGAATGGTCGCTAAAATCTCGATAGGCAACTCGCTCTACGGAGCCTTGACCTATAATGGAGAGAAAATCAACAAGGAGAAGGGCCGGCTGCTCGACACCAACAAAATCTACAATGACGGCAGCGGCACGATTGACATACACCGTGCGTATGAGGATTTTTTGCGCTGGATTCCGACTTCTTCTCGCACCGAGCGACCGATGATGCACATTTCTCTGAATCCACATCCCGACGATGTACTCAGCGACACCGATTTCACCCGTCTGGCACATGACTATATGCAAATGATGGGATTTGCCGATATGCCATACATGATTTACAAGCATGCCGACATTGACCGGCACCATGTTCACATAGTCGCGCTTCGTGTCGGTACTGATGGACGCTGTATTTCAGACCGCAACAATTTCTACAAGAACAGGAAGGTATGCAGGGAGCTGGAACAGAGGTATGGGCTTAAAGTTGCAGAACGCGAGAAGATTACTCCCGATATGCCGATTAAAAAGGTTGATCCTTCGGGCGACATCAAGCGTCAGGTTGCCAACACCGTCAAAATGGTCGGTATGCGATACAAGTTCCAGACTCTCGGCGAGTATAACGCCGTCCTCTCCTTATATAATATAAGGTGTGAGCAGACCGACGGCAGAGTGAACGGGCGCGAGTATCACGGTCTGGTGTATTTCGCCACAGACGATGAAGGCAAGATAATCGCCAATCCGTTCAAGGCTTCGCGCCTCGGTAAATTCGCAAGCCGCACAGCGATTGACAGCCGTTTCGAGAAAGCGAAAGACAAGATTGATGTCGCACCGACAAGGAACAGGGTTACAGATGTGCTTGCCCGCGCCACCGATAAGGAGGATTTCACATCCAAACTGAAAGACTGCGGTATAGATGTTGTGTTCCGTTATACCGACGAGGGGCGCATATACGGCGTTACGTTCATCGACCACAACACCATGACGGTACTGAACGGTTCCCGACTCGGCAAGCAGTTCTCGGCAAACGCACTCAACGAGCGTTTCAACAATACACAGGCGCAGCAGACAAACGATGTGCCGGTTCCCGACGTCCCCGTTTTTGTGCCGGAGCAGAACGCCAACACTCATTCGGATACTCAATCCCAAACCGCAGACACTCAGACACCGTCGGATGGGCAGCAGCACTCCACAGGCAGCCAACATCAATCCGCGACTTCCCACTCCGCCACGGATTACGGCGACAGCGATTTCACCCTTCCGGGTCTTGACCTGTTCCAGCCGGGGCAGTCGTTCAATCCCGACGAGGAAGAATTCCGCCGCCGTATGCAGCGAAAGAAGAAGAAAGGGCGTCGCCCGAAATTTTAATCCTTAATTCCACATTCTATTATGAGCCAACAAGAGGACGACCTCAGAGCGTTGGCGAAGATCATGGACTTCCTGCGGGCAGTCAGTATCGTGCTGGTGGTAGCCAACCTTTACTGGTTCACCCGCGTGGAAACCGTGGACAGCGGCTGGTTCTATTCGACCGTCCACAAGATCTGCGCCAACTTCAACCGCACCTGCGGTCTTTTCAACACCACCTTCAACGCCAAACTTTTCGCGCTGCTGCTTCTCGGACTGTCATGCTTCGGCACAAGAGGCGTAAGGAGCGAGAACATCACATGGCGGCATATATGGGCGGCAATCGCCGTCGGTTCCGTGCTGTTCATGCTGAACTGGTGGACACTCGACATGGGTATGCGCCACGCATATATAATCACCACCGTTACGGGCTACATCTGCCTGATGATGGGCGGTATATGGGCCGGGCGTATGCTGAAGAACAACATGATGGACGACCGTTTCAACGACGAGAACGAGAGCTTCATGCAGGAAACGGAGCTGATGGACAACAAATATTCCATAAACCTGCCGACCAGATTCTACTTCGAGAAGAAATGGCACAAGGGCTGGATAAATGTCGTCAACCCGTTCCGCGCCACAATAGTGCTTGGCACACCCGGTTCCGGCAAGTCCTACGCCGTCATCAACTCCTTCATCAAACAGATGATAGAGAAGGGTTACAGCGGCTATATCTATGACTTCAAAAGCCCGGATCTGAGCGAGATAGCCTACAACCATCTGCTGACACACAAGGACGGCTACGGCAAGGTCAAGCCGAAATTCTACATGATAAATTTCGACGACCCGGAACGGAGCCACCGCTGCAACCCCATACATCCGGACTTCATGACAGATATTGCCGACGCATACGAGAGCAGCTATACCATAATGATGAATTTGAACCGAAATTGGGTGCAAAAGCAGGGTGACTTCTTTGTAGAGTCACCGATTGTACTGTTCGCGGCGATTATCTATTTTCTCAAATTGTATAAGAACGGCATCTACTGCACCTTTCCCCATGCCATCGAGTTGCTCAACCGCCGTTATGAAGATTTGTTCCCCATACTCACGAGCTACCCGGAGCTGGAAAATTACCTGTCGCCATTCATGGACGCTTGGCAGGGAGGCGCTGCGGAGCAGCTCATGGGGCAGATTGCGTCGGCTAAAATCCCGCTCTCACGCATTATTTCCCCGCAGCTCTATTGGGTAATGACCGGCGATGATTTCACCCTCGACATCAACAATCCGCAGGAGCCGAAAATCCTGTGTGTCGGCAACAACCCGGACAGGCAGAACATCTACGGCGCGGCATTGGGGCTATACAATTCCCGCATCGTGAAAATCATCAACAAGAAAGGTATGCTCAAAAGCGGCGTGCTGATTGATGAACTACCCACGATATATTTCAAGGGGCTTGACCAGCTCATCGCAACAGCCCGAAGCAACAAGGTTGCCGTTTGCCTCGGCTTTCAGGACTTCTCGCAGCTCAAGCGCGACTACGGCGACAAGGAGGCGGCGGTTGTGATGAACACCGTCGGCAACATCTTCTCCGGGCAGGTCGTGGGAGAAACCGCCAAGACCTTATCGGAGAGATTCGGCAAGGTTCTCCAGAAAAGGCAGTCAATATCCATCAACCGACAGGATGTGAGCCACTCCATCAACACGCAGATGGACAGCCTTATCCCGCCAAGCAAGATTTCCACTCTAACACAGGGAATGTTTGTCGGCGCGGTCTGCGACAACATCAACGAGCGCATAGACCAGAAGATATTTCATGCCGAGATAGTAATCGACAGCGACAAGGTCAAGTCAGAGACATCGGGATACAAGCCTATCCCCGTGCTGACTGACTTCAAGGACGACACGCCCGACAAATCCCGCATGAAGGCTGTAATACAGCGCAACTACGAGCAGGTGAAAGCCGATGTGATACGGATCATCGCCGACGAGAAGGAGCGCATAATGTCAGACCCCGTGCTGAGCCGCCTGTTCAAGCCCAACTAATTACCAACCACTAAATATCCACAATCATGTTAGAACTTGACCGAAGTCTTACCGACTTCAACTACTATTATTTCTATTTGTTGCAGTATCTCCAGCTCAACAAATATCAGGTTGACCCTGACCATCCCCAGATTATATCCAACTCTATTGCCGCACTTGATGCTTTTGAAAATGCGCGGCGCAACGGCGCCAATGTGCCTATGGCCGAGGCCGAGGCTATCTCCGTGCTTTTCTCCAATATCGGATCATCGGAGTATAACACGGTGTCGGAACTTATCCTTGAGAACTTCGGCGACACCATAGACCTTGACAGCGAGGTTGCCGTAGAATACTGGACAAATCAGGTTATGACCGATATTCCAGACTTGTTCGACGGCGTTGACCGCATGGCAATAGGTGTCGATGCTCTTGACCTTGAACTGATGGAAACCGAGATTGTAGGCAGAATCGTTATTTATCTTTCCGACAATGGCTTACAATAAGTCACAGACGATGCGCGACAACATCGAGGCTATACGGATGGCGTTTAGCCTCGGTGTCAAGGGGCGCGGGGCGCAGTCTGCCGAGGAAATTGCAGTGCTGCGCAAGTATGCCGGATTCGGAGGATTGAAGTGCATACTCAATGATGCCAACGAGTTGGCGGATGCCGCAAAGTGGAGCAAATCGGATATTGAACTGTTTGCGCCTACGGTGGAATTGCGTCGGCTTATCCATGATTACAGCCACAACGATAAGGAGTTTGCCGGGTACATGGATTCACTAAAAGCGTCGGTGCTGACGGCGTTTTATACTCCGGTTTCCATCATTGACGCCATTTCGGATGCTCTGAAAAATTCCGGCGTCGAAGTTAGGAGTTTTCTTGAACCATCTGCCGGTCAAGGAGCCTTCATCGACTCATTCCTAAGGAATGACAAATACCCCGGTGCTGAGGTGCTGGCGTATGAAAAAGATTTGCTCACGGGCAAAATCCTTTCAGCCCTGCATCCATCGATTCTGACCCGAATAGAGGGCTTCGAGAAGATAGAGCGTGATTTCAACGGTTATTTCGATGTGGCTGCGTCAAATATTCCTTTCGGGGATTTTGCGGTTGCAGACTCTGCGTATGCCGTGAGCAAGGAGATTGCCTATCGTCAGGCGACAAAGGCTATACACAATTATTTCTTTCTCAAAGCACTCGACCAAGTGCGTGAGGGAGGACTGGTTGCCTTCATCGCCTCTCAGGGTGTGATGAACGGTGCCTCTCCTTTCATAAGAATGGAGATGGTTAAGCGTGCCGACCTTGTGGCGGCATTGCGTCTGCCAAACAATACTTTTTCCGACAATGCCGGAACTGATGCGGGTTCAGACCTGATTATTCTCCAAAAACACACCGGGAAGAAAACGCTGTCGGCTGACGAAGAATTTTTTATCCAGTCGATTGTTGACCGAGGTACGAAAGTTCCCGGTAACAAGTACCTGATGGCGTTCCCGCAGAATGTGATATGCACCGATGCAAAAGTTGGAACCGACCCTTACGGCAAACCTGTTATCATCTACAAGCACGAAGGGGGTGTTGTCGGCATAGCCCGCGACCTGCGGACTGCGCTCGATGATTCGTTGCGCCTGCGCCTTAATCTGGAATTGTATAATTCCAACGGTATCAAACCGCCAACGCCTGACCCGGTGAAGCCGACACCGACACCTGCACCAAAGCAGGATGTAAAGGCTGAAACGCCGAAAGAAAAGCCTCTTGCCCAGAAGATTGAGCAGAAGAACGAGCCGCTGTTGAAGCAATATCGGGAGATGAAAAAGAAGCACCCTGATGCGATTCTGCTGTACCGTGTCGGAGATTTCTATGAGATTTTCGGTAAGGATGCGGTTGAAGCGTCTGAGACTTTAGGTATTACTCTGACTCGCAGAGCCAACGGAAGGGACAAGTATATAGAGTTAGCAGGATTCCCTCACCATGCCCTCGACACCTATCTGCCCAAACTTGTGAGGGCCGGTCATCGTGTGGCTATATGTGAGCAGTTGGAAGATCCGAAACTGAAAAAGACCACCAAGCAGAAAGTTGTAGAGGATGTCAGACCGACGGTGCCGAAGCCGGAGCCTAAACCGGAGCCAGCCTCGGATGCACAGCCAAAACCAGAATCTGCCAAAGAGATAGAGACCGACGGCAGACCCGATTACAGCGATAATCCTGACCCACGCCTGTTCGCCTACAATCTCTTCGGTGAGCTGGAGCCGATAGGCAAACCCAAGCGCCAGCCCAAGCAGCCGGATAATGCTCCCAAACCGAAACCGAGTGTGGAGGCAAAGGATATTCCGGTAAGGAAATTCCGGCCTCTCACTGAAAAAGAGCTGGAATTTTACGGTTCTCTGAACTGGGAGGACAATCCGCCAATCAACGGTTTTTATGAGACAATGATGTCTATCGCCCACCGTCAGATGGAGGAAATGCGTCTTGAACGAGAGGCGGCAGAGGCTTCAACCTCCGAGACTATCATTGAAAGCGGCACAGTCATAGAGAAAACCGAAGGTGACTTTATCCACGGTAGACAGCCAAGAGTGGCTGCGCAAAAGCCGGAACCGATAGAAAAGGACTTGTCGCCACGTCCTTTCTCGGAGGATGTTCAGTTCTTCCACTACAACGGCAGCATGGTAGTTCAGGACGGTATGGTCGGCTTCCTTTCGGAAGTCCGAAAGACAGGGGCGACATTCAATCCCCTTGACCTCAAGCCGGAACAGACAAAACGAGCCATGCTTTATGTCACCCTGTCGGAGACATACCAGCAACTATACAACTATGAGGCTGAGACGCATGAACCGTCAGAACATCTGCGCGAACACCTCAACCAGTATTATGACGAGTTCGTGGAGCGTTACGGCAACCTCAACGAGAAGCAGAACGCCAAGTTCATTTTGATGGACGCCAATGGCAGGGATGCTCTTGCTCTGGAGCGTGGCGAGAACGGACGCTTTGTAAAAGCCGATATTTTCGACCATCCTGTTTCGTTCTCACAGAATGAAGTGACTTCGGTGGAGATGCCGCAGGAGGCCCTGGCCGCGTCGCTCAATAAATACGGAGAGGTCAACATGGAATACATGGCCGACCTGTTGGGAATTGACAAGACCGCCGGTGACATGGTGGGTCAATACGAGATGGACTTGCTCAAAGCGTTGGAAGGACATATCTTTTACAATCCGATCGAGGAGAAGTATGAGATTGCCGACCGTTTCATAGCCGGAAACGTGGTGCAGAAAGCCGAGGATGTCAAGGCATGGATTGACCGCGAGGAGGAAAGAATCAAGAACTTCTCCGGTTATGACGGCATAGAGCCGTATATCGCTTTGGCACAGGACTCCCTCAAAGCGTTGGAGGAAGCCATTCCACGGAGGATTACATTCGACGAACTGGACTTCAATTTCGGCGAAAGGTGGATACCGACCGGGATATACTCAGCCTACATGAGCCATCTCTATGAAACCGACATAAGGATTGCCTATTCATCCTCGATGGACGAGTATTCATGTGACGCTTCCCGCAAGAACATGAAAATCTGGGAGGAATTTTGTGTCAGGGGTTACTACCGGGTCTATGACGGCATGAGCCTTCTGAAACACGCCCTTCACAATACCGTGCCTGACATAAAGAAATCAATCGGCAAGGATGATGACGGACACGACATAAGGGTGCCGGACAACGAGGCGATACAGCTTGCCAATACAAAGATTGACGAGATAAGAAATGGCTTCTCGGAGTGGCTGGAAGCACAGAGCCCTGAGTTCAAAGAAAAACTCGTTGACCTCTATAACGACAAGTTCAACTGTTTCGTGCGTCCGCAGTATGACGGAAGCCATCAGACATTCCCGGATCTGAACATGAAAATGCTCGGAGACCGCTACGGGATCAGCTCCATTTATCAATCGCAAAAGGATTGTATATGGATGCTGAAACAGAACGGCGGCGGAATTTGCGACCACGAGGTCGGGACAGGTAAAACACTGATAATGTGCATTGCAGCGCATGAAATGAAGCGTCTCGGGCTGGCTCATAAACCGATGATTATCGGTCTTAAAGCCAATGTAGCCGAGATAGCCATGACCTATCAGTCTGCCTATCCCAATGCTCGTATTCTGTTCGCCGACGAAAAGAGTTTCAAGGCTGACAAGCGTGTGGATTTCTTCAACAATATCAAGAACAACGACTATGACTGTGTGATAATGTCGCACGACCAGTTTGGAAAAATACCCCAGTCGCCGGAGATGCAGCAGCAGATTCTTCAGGCGGAACTTGACACGGTCGAGGAGAACCTAAATGTAATCAAGGAACAGGGCCACGACATAAGCCGTGGTATGCTCAAAGGTCTTATCAAGCGAAAAGAGAACCTGACAGCCAAGATTGCAACTATCCAATACCAGATGGAGCAGAACAAGGACAATGTAGTGGATTTCAGGCAGATGGGCATCGACCACATTTTCGTTGATGAATCGCACCAGTTCAAGAACCTTATGTTCAACACCAGACACGATAGAGTTGCAGGTTTGGGTAACTCGGAAGGCTCACAGAGAGCGTTGAATCTTCTCTATGCTATTCGTACCATTCAGGAGCGGACAGGCAAGGATTTAGGCGCTACTTTTCTCAGTGGCACCACAATCAGTAACTCGCTTACGGAATTGTATCTATTATTCAAGTATCTTCGTCCGAATGAACTTGAAAGGCAGGAAATTAGATGCTTCGATGCGTGGGCCGCGATATTCGCAAAGAAAACTACCGACTTCGAGTTCAATGTCACGAATAATATTGTGGCAAAGGAGCGTTTCAGGTACTTCATAAAGGTGCCTGAACTGGCTGCTTTCTATAATGAAATCACGGATTATAGGACTGCGGAGGATGTCGGAGTTGACCGTCCCCATAAGAACGAGATACTCCACAATATCCCGCCGACCCCTGCGCAGGAAGATTTTATTCAGAAGCTGATGGAATTTGCAAAAACCGGCGACGCAACCATTCTCGGCAGAGCGCCATTGTCAGAAACAGAGGAAAAGGCAAAAATGCTTATCGCCACTGATTATGCCCGCAAGATGGCACTGGATATGCGTATGATTGACCCTGAATACGGCGATGATCCGAACAACAAAGCCTCACACTGCGCCCGTATGATAGCGGAATATTATCGCAAATATGATGTTCAACGTGGCACACAGTTTGTGTTCAGCGATTTATCGACATATAAGCCCGGCGAGTGGAATATCTATTCTGAAATCAAGCGAAAACTGATTGAGGACTACGGTATTCCGGCGCACGAGATTCGGTTTATACAGGAGTGTAAAACCGAGAGGTCAAAAAAGGCTGTCATTCAGGCTATGAATGACGGCGATGTCCGTGTACTGTTCGGCTCGACAAGTATGTTGGGTACAGGTGTCAACGCTCAAAGAAGGTGTGTTGCAATCCATCATTGTGATACGCCCTGGCGCCCAAGCGATTTGACTCAACGTGACGGTAGAGGCATACGAGCCGGCAACGAGATTGCCAAGTTATACGCTGATAATAAGGTGGATGTAATCATCTATGCCGTTGAGAAGTCGCTGGACTCTTACAAGTTCAATCTTCTCCATTGCAAGGCAACATTCATTGACCAGCTAAAATCCGGCGCACTCGGAGCGAGAACCATCGACGAGGGTGCGATGGACGAGAAGAACGGCATGAACTTCTCAGAGTATATGGCTATACTGTCAGGAAATACCGACCTTTTGGAGAAAGCGAAACTTGAAAAGCGCATAGCAGCCTTGGAGAGTGAGCGCAAATCCTTCAACAAGGGCATCGGAGACTCCCGTTTCAGACTCCAGACCATCAGCCACGACATTGCCAACAATGAGGCGGCGATTGAGAGGATGAAAGCCGATTATGCGCGATATGAGGCGGTCGTTCAGCGAGACAAGGACGGCAACCCTGTCAACAATCTAACAATCGACACCTGTAATCTCTCCGATGAGAAGGACATGGGCATACATCTTCAAGGTCTGGCACAGCGTACCGATACTCACGGCCAATATCAGCGCATTGGCGAGGTATATGGCTTTCCGATAAGCATAATCTCCGAGCGGACGGTCGTTGACGGTAGAGAAGGCGTCCAGAACCGCTTTGTTGTCGAAGGCAACTACAAATACAAGTTCAACAACGGCTTCATCGCCATGAGCGACACACACGCCGCCTGCATGAACTTTGTCAACGCTCTGGAAAAGATACCCGGCATCATCGCTCAATACGAGGAACGTACCGCCAAACTCAAAGCAGATGTTCCGACTCTTGAAGGAATCGTCGCTAAGACATGGGGCAAGGAAGATGAGCTAAAACAGCTCAAATCCGACCTTGCCGCCCTCGACCGCAAGATTACCGCTGAACTTGCTCCAACCCACGAAGTGCCGGACGACCGAATGGGAGTCAACCACGACGAAAAGGACGGCGAAGAAGTCAAGAGGGATGATCAGCCACAGCAATCACAGCGAGTCGAGAATCAGGCTCAATCCTCCGGCTCAAAAGAGTCGATGGTGGCTGAACCTCAATCACGGTACCAGCCTACACACAACACTCAGCGCCCGATATTTCGACCGTCGGGTCTATAAAACGACAGCAGACAGATGGGTATGACAATTCCCATTTGTCTGCTGTTTTGCATATTATACTTGTCAATTTCTTTAATGCAGCGTTATGTCGATTTTGAAGTAGCTAATTTATAGCCGATTCCACGCACATTCAGGAGCTCGATAGCTGTGGATTTAGAGAGATACTTCCTAAGTTTGTATATGAATCCATGGAGGCGGTTCAGATTATTGTAGTCATCGTTCTGCCAGATTCGGTACATAAGTGTCCGTGCTTCGACAACTTCATTAGGATGACGGAACAGTTCATCAATTATTACGGCTTCGGTATGAGACAGTTCTATTTTTTCGGCACACACGACAAGATGCTGGGATGCGAAGTCGAGTGAACAGTCACCGACCGATATGTTGGCATCCTCAGTAATACCCTGATGGTTTAGTTTCAGCAAAGCCTTTATGCGCACCACAAGTTCCAGTATCTGGAATGGTTTACGGATATAATCATTGGCTCCTAACTCAAACCCTTTCACAACATCGTCAAGGGCGGTTCGGGCCGTAAGGAAAAGCACCGGAACGGCAGGCGAGGTCAGTCTGATAAGACGTACCATCTCAAAACCGTCCATTTTCGGCATCATTACGTCTGCAACAATAATATCCGGATTCGATTCCTTAAACAGCTTAAGCCCGGATTCTCCATTCGGCGCACATACCACATCAAAACCCTCGCGGATCAGCGCGTCCTGAACAATGAATGAGAGAGTGGAATCATACTCAACCAACAATATCTTATCTTTCCTCATTGTCTTCAAATTTGATTGTAAACTTTGTGCCTTGACCCGGCTTACTTTTCACATCAATACTCCAACCCATCAGTTCTATGACTTGCCTGACATAAAAGAGTCCGAGACCATATCCTCCCACTTCGTAGCGGTCGCCGGAAGACACACGATAGAACTTGTCGAATATAAAAGGAAGACTATCCTTGTCTATTCCGATGCCGTTGTCGGCTATTGTCAACGTAGAGTTGTCAGCCTTTATTGCAATTTTCACAGACTCTCCGGAATATTTCACGGCATTGTCTATGATATTCGACAATATGTTGCCAAGATGCAATGAATCCGCCTGAACTGAAAGATTGTCAGGCATATCAATATCTATGGTTACCGGTTTGTCGGCTTTTAATTCCATCATGCCGGCAACCTCTTCGACAACAGGCTTTAACTCGACGCACTCCATATTGAGCTGCATGGTCTTGAACCGCTCCATACTCATTGAGAGAATGTTTTCAATCATTCCCGACAGGAAGCTCAGTCTCTGCATTATAATCTTCAGGAACTGTCTGTTCCTTGCCTCGTCGCTTTGGTCATAATAACGCAGCATGGAGTCGGCTGCGGAATAGGCAACCGCCACAGGAGTTTTCAGTTCGTGCGTCATATTATGAGTAAAATCATCCTTCATCTGCTCGAAAGTCCTCAATCGTCCCACCCAGTGAAGAAGATACCAGACAAGAAAACCCATCAGGATTAGTATCGAGGCCGAAGTAATGATTATTCCGGACATCTGACGCAGAATATGTCCGGTCAGAGGACTAAAACACACCTTATATATAGGAGCCTTGCCGTCTGCCATAGCAAAATCAATTGACCATAACCCATGACACTCCTCGGTATTGTCCCCGATGGGACGGATTGATGTCAAAGCGGGATATAGACCGTAATTATTAAGTTCTTTCTTAAATATACTGTCGAGCATGGCTTCGTTTCTTACGGACATCTTATTGCCTGACTGATCGATGACATGGAAGTATTCGCTCATGGTCTGATTGAGATTGTCCAGAAGGTTGGGATACTCATAATCTCCCGTTGGCGTTTTCTCTCCCTGTACCACTAAAGTTAGCCGGATGAACGAATTGTCATCCCCGTGAGAGCCGTCGTTGAGTCTTGTTATTATTTCAAGAATATCGGCCCTGCGGACACATTCGCTGACGGTCTGCAATGTCTGTTCCTTTATTGAGTTGTAAAGACTATATAGATACCATATATTACCGGCAACCATTATGGCAATGGCTGTCAGACAAATGGCTGTTATCGTTCTAAAGCGTTTCATATTACAAAATTAATGAAATTTGACGAGAAACACGCTCAAACTAAGACTAACTAAGACTAAAGGAGGCTTAACTAAGACTATTGGGTTAGTTTGCGCCCTAATTTTGCAGCAGAAACAAAAATCAAACGGTATGAGACGTATAATATCAATCAAACATGTCCTTGGGGCGATGCTGACTCTTATGCTTATGTCTGGCTGTTCTTCCCCTAAAGGACTTGTATTCGCAAACCGCGAATGGCATGTGAGCGACTACTATGGTCAGATAATCGACAAGGACACAACCTATCGCATGACCTTCGGGAATGTGCTGATTCCGGATCCCCTCCCGATCGTATCATCGGCTGACTCTGTGGCAAATTACCCGGGGATGGATAGGTTTCTGTCGGATATTCTGCATACGGCACATCTTGACAGCGCGGAGATCCTTTTCTATGCTCCGCACATGCTGACGATGTTTGTCAGGCCGAAAGGTTCAATGCCACCAATGAGACCTTCCTCGGTCTCTTCACCCATGACGGATGAAAGACCTTATACCATGTGGGTCAACGAAGGAGATATTGAGGACTGGACCAGAGAGCCGACCGAGATGTACACCTACACTTACTATGACAAAAGAAAGAAGCAACTGCTCATCGTGGACCACTACGATTATGGCGACACTCCCATCGCTCAGATAACGATATTTCAATCCCAAAACAAGGCGACATCTAAAATGGGCGTCAACGATACTTTACGACGTGCATTCTTTGAAATACACGATTTGAGCAATTATATGCGGGATATTGAGTATTGGGCAAATAATGTTGAGGCTCGCCGGGCCCGCGCCTTTGCAAACTACAAAATCGGTCAGGAACAAAAAAATGGAAAGAAATGAGACGCACATTGTTAATTCTTAGCATAATATTAAGCTCATTGTCCGTTGCATCGGCTAAGGAGATAGAAGGCACAGTTATGGATTCCGACTCAATTCCTGTGGAATTTGCCAACATCACGGCATTTGCAAATGACTCAGTGGTTGGGGGTGGTGTAACTGACGCAAAAGGTCTTTTCAAAATAGAGGTCGGATCCGGTTGCAATAAAATCCGGGTATCCTTCATCGGATACGATGATGTCGTTCTTACATCTATCAATCACGATATGGGAAGAATCATATTGAATCAGACTTCAACCACTTTACGGGAAGTTGTGGTTAAAGCTCCACTAATCCGGAGGGATGCCGACCGCATAGTCCTAAATGTGGCGGCAAATCCACTTTCGGCAAACAAGGATGCTCAGGAGCTATTGAAAACGGCTCCGGGTGTCTGGGCCACGGATGAAGCTTTGTCCATATATGGTCAAGGTGGAACTTCCGTCTATATCGACGACCGGAAAGTCAATATGTCCGGCAACCAGCTTATGACATATCTCAAATCCATACAGTCATCCTCAATCGCAACAATCGAAATTATACCCAAGGCAGGAGCGGAATATAGCGCTGACTCATCAGGCGGCATCATAAAGATTAACCTGAGGCGCAATCGTGTAGATGGACTGAATGGTTCGGCCGGTCTTAATGTGACGGCTGGAGAGTACAAACAATGGGTAAATCCCTTTGTCAATCTTGGTCTGCATATCGGACGGTGGACTGTCAATTTCAACGGTAATGTAAACGGAAGTCCTTCCGACAGATACACCTCACACGAAGAAACTGTAAATGCTTCTGCCTCCAAGTTTATGACGGGTGTAGCACGTCATAAAAAGAAATCAATACAGGGGAATATGTCTCTCGGCATATTCTATGACCCAAACGACAGAGATAAAATCGGATTACAACTGGACTATAATCCTAACCGGACTCGTCATATTTCAAATTCCGAAACAGAGTCGCATGGTGAAGGACTCTCAGGAAATACGTTCGGAACGTATAGGAGCGATGACCGGTTTCATAATTTTAATGTCGCGTTCAACTGGTCTCACACGACAGACGACAAAGGGTCAGTATTGAAACTTGTGTCAAATTACAACTATCAGAGTTCTTCCGTGAATGAGGATAATGAGATGAGATGGTCATATCTGCCCAATGATTCAGTTTATAATACTGATAACCGCAGTCACTACAATGTGTTTGTGACCGACCTCTCCTTCCGCAAGGTTTTCAATCAGGCCTGGACTTTGAATGTGGGAGCCAAATACACATTCAATAACGTATGGAACAGTTCATCCCACCATTTATTCAAAGATGAATTATGGATTCCAAATGAGCTGTATGATTTTGATACGGCATACGATGAAAATATTGCAGCCCTGTATGCCACAGCTAACGGCAAGGTCGGCAGATGGAAATTCAAAGCCGGCATACGCGGAGAATATTCAGGCACTAATGGAAGCGTTACGAATAATGACAGATTTGATCTCTTTCCTAATGCGAATGTGTCTTATAACCTTACCGAAAGAGGCGATTATACGGTAGCCCTCGGATATTACAGAAACATCAGACGACCCTCATTCCAGTCCTTGGATCCGGTTGTCAGACAGGTATCAGACTATACATATACGGTTGGCAATCAGAAACTGACGCCGAGTTTTACTGATGCTGTAAGTCTTGATTTTGTTCTTGCCGGAAGATTCACTATTGCAGCGGGTTACTCGATTACCAATAATCCAATCCGACAGATGTTCACATCCAATCCGGAATATCCCGAGAGATTGTATCTGACATGGGGCAATGAAGGCAAAGACCGCAATGCGTTCATTCATGGAGATGGATTCATCAACATAACGAAATGGTGGAATCTGTATTCAAGCCTTACTTACATGATAACCTCCCAACAGCTCTCGGATAACGGTTCTTTTGACACGTTCAGTTATCTTCAACTTGTGGCAAGCACGACTTTCCTGCTGCCCAAAGGTTTCAATCTTACAATGAGCTGTTTCTATAATTCAAAGATGAAGATTGGCAATATTACTGTATTTCCTATTCTTAATCTCAATCCGACATTACAGAAACAATTTGGGAAACATTGGTCAGTATCCTTGGGAGTTGAGAATATGTTGCAGCGGAAAAGCAAAATCAGAACCGAATCCTCCGGATACAACCGTCTGACATCTTCAAAAAGTTATGTTACGGCAAAAATTGGAGTGACTTATAAGTTCAACTCCGGCAAAGGATTCAGAACACCGAGAATTGAAAAGAATACTGATAATTCAAGATTCAGCAAGGAATGAAAAGACTATCCAACAGACAGGAGCAGGTTATGGCTATTATATGGGAGCATGGTCCTATGACGGTCAGCAGACTGATTCCTCTTATTGATGACCATCTGCATTTCAATACCATATCTACGGTCGTCAGAGAACTTGACCGTATCGGATTCCTGTCTCATGACAGTGAGTTTCGTCCGTTCATGTATTATCCGCAAATTACTAAAGACGAGTATATCTCAGAGCTAATTTCCTCCATCTCCAACCGCTTCTTCGATTGTGACAGGACGAAATTCGCCGAGGCTATTCACTCCTGAGATTTGTTACCCATACGTTGTGATGGTCTTGAATTGATGGCAATATTCACGCATTTGATGGCAAATACTGATTATGTACCTTACGATTTATATTGTATGCACCATCGTCATTTGTAGTCCAGCGGGATGCCGAGGTCTTTCATCCATGCGTAGAGGGTCTTGGGGGGGCTATCTCAAGCTCTTTCGCGGCGCGGCGCTTGTTGCCGTTGTTATTCCTGATAGCCGGTTTTACTTTCCGCAACTTTTCAGAATTTAGGGGATATATTTGCTCATAAAAATACAATAAAATAGGCGATTGAGACATTTGTCACAGCTAAAGTCGTAAATGCTTAGTAACTTTGCAGTCAGCAGTTTAGTCAAAAGGCTATAATAAATATAATCAGCTAAATACCGAAATGATAGCAGGACCAACTTGAAATAATATCTGATGAGGCCCTCGGTATTCGTTGCCGGGGGCTATTGATGAAATAGAAATTGAAATGAACACATAATGTTTAACCAATCAACAAAGGACATGAATAAAGTAATCATTGTTGATGCCTCCGAATCCGACCGTCGGCTAATGTCGGGCTTGCTTGTCAAGCATGGCTATGAGCCGATTGCCGTTGACAAGATGGAGGCTGCAAAAGAGGTGGTGGCGAAACTGCCGCCCGGCGCGGTCGTTGTAACGGCGATGAAATTCGCCCACGGCACCGCGCAAGAGTTAGTTAACTGGCAAAAACGGGAGGGATACAAGTTTCCCGTTATTGCCATAGTGGATAACATGAATGCCGTGGATCTTCTCTCGGTGATGCGCGATGGCGGAGCCGTGGATGTGATACAGCGACCGGCTATTGACAAGCAACTAACCGAGACCGTCGGCAGATATGCCAAACCGGAGAGCATCGTGATTCAGCTTGACAATGCATTGATTCCACGACGGAGCACAAAGTTCAAGGAAATTGAACAATCGATCGAGCGAATTGCCCAAACTAATGCCAACTGCATCATCTTCGGCGAAAGTGGAATGGGAAAAGAGCAGATTGCACGCCAGATATACCTTCAAAGCTCCCGCACACAAAAGCCGATAACGATAATCGAGGCCGGAGGTGCCGAACTTGTAGGACTCCATGACCCTACATCCGACCGCAACGAGATGTATAATCGCATCAAGAGCTACTTCCAGAACGCAGCCGGAGGCACAATCATCCTGAAGAACATCCAGCTTCTTAACTTCGAGAAACAATCGGTATTCCTGCATATTCTCTCGGAGGAACACCCCGATGTAAGGATGATATGCACCGCCAACGGCACACTGATGAAGATGCTTGCCGAGGAAGATTTCCGAGACAACCTTTTCTATATGTTGCGCCAGTCGGGTATCACAGTACCGCCCTTGCGCGAGATGACTGAGGATATTCCGGACATTGCCGATTATCTTCTCGCCACATACGCGCAGAAGACTTCCCAGACGAGAAAGCGGCTCGACGCATCTGCAATCAAGGCTCTGAAACTGTATCCGTGGCCCGGAAACATACGCGAGCTGAAAGACACCGTGCTAATGGCTGCTTTCCATGCTGACGGCGATACAATATCAGCCGACGACCTTGTTTTCAGCGACATTCAGCCGGAAACAGCCGAAGATCTGACCCACCGCAATCCGAAAGCGGAAAAAGACCGCATCCTCAGAGCCTATATCCGTGCCGGGACATGGAGAGGTGCCGCAAAACTGCTGGATGTGTCCGAAAAGACACTGATTCAGCTTCGTAAAAAGCACCATATCAATTCCCACGGAGAAATTGAGGCTTGATTACCTCAATAAAAATGCGTAACTTTGCAACGCAAAACTGCAAAGAATAGCGACAGAGGAGTCTGTCGTTCTAAAATATAGGATAACATAGATTATCGCAAGAGTTCTCTTGTAAATCCGGAAGATTAACAAAAACCGAGCTTGAGCGTGATACTATGCTATGCTTATCGCATAGCGTATGGTCACATCATTCGGTTAATGGCTTATTCCGGAGCCTTCAAGAGAAGAAGTGTGTATCATACGCTATTTTTTGACCTTTCCTAATCCGCAGAAAACACTCAAATCCTTTACCTTTGGAAAAACACCGTTGGTTGTTCGCCAACAGTCAAGATTTAACATCAAAATTATTCTATCACTGAAATCTTCAATATTTCAGCGCATTGCAACTTTAACACTCCTTAAATCGTCGTTTCTGAAATCCCTGCGGTTATAATTGCAAACGAGGCGCAATCCTCGACAAGTCTAACTCAAAACACATATAACCGTATGGAAGGAACAACTCCCCCAAACACCACGGGCTTCAGCAGGAAGCCCAGAAACAGAAAGCGCATCAACGGGCGCAAGTCAGCAACCCGCAAGTCCGGCTTCAATCCGTTAGCCGATATGCCTCACGAGGCGAAGGTGTGGATGTTAGGCTCGATGTTTCTCATCGCCGCCGCCAAGTTGCTCGGACCCGTTATCGGATTCGAGGTTCCGGAACCCCGCAATGCAGATGCAGCCGCCAACTGAGCCTATGGAGCAGAACGACACGCACGAGGCGGACTTCAAGACAGCCGCAAACGCATACGTTTCACTTGTGGAGCAGCGCGCCAGAAGTCCCGGCCAGTACCCGACGGGAAACAGACCGCGATTATACTTTCACGGAGAGCCGATTATCCTTCTCGAAGACATCGTTACCGGGCTTGATGTCAGCGAGAAAACAATAAGACGTTACCGCGACGCAGGAAAAATCAAGGTTTACGAGAGCATAGAGGGCAATATCAAGTTTGTGCTTCAATGCGACCTCGACAGGTTTCTCGAAAACTCCTTCATCAGTTCGTCCCATCCAGACTATAAGACTGTGAAGAAGAAATCAACCAACGGCGGAAACGCCAACACAACCACCACTAAATCATAATTCTTTATGGACCAAACTCCCGACCAGCAGGAAGTGCTGATCGCCCGCGACAACACAAGCGGGCAGGTGGGAGCAGTCGTAGGGCAGAACCCCGACGGCACTCCCCAGATGGCGGATGTCAAATCGACGCCATTAAGCGAACTGATAAAGTTCAACAAAGGGCAGAACCCCCTCGAAGCGTTCATGTCGAATTTCATGCGGCAGGCCAGGAACCCCACGCTGTTCAGCTTCTTCAGATTACAGGAAGACAAATACGAACTTGTAGGCCCCGCAATGGCGGACATAATCAAGAATCCCGGCGATAATGCCGAAATGCTCAAACCCTATGAGGTGGAGATGAAAGCTCCCTCTCAGGCAGAAAAGCAGGAACAGGCTCCGGCTCAGACACAACAGCCGCAGCAAAATGAGACGCCCGGCATCAAGCAGCCGCCTATCGACCGCGACAGTATAGACTGGGTAAAAATCGAACAGCAGTGGGGCATCAAGCGCGACGACCTTGAAAAGACAGGGGCACTCGACCAGATGGTATATAACCACAAGTCGCCGCAGCTGTTCACGGTAACGCCCCGTTTCGGCGACGAGACATTCTCGCTTCAGGCGAAACTCTCGTTCCGCACCAACCCCGACGGCTCATATTCACTCGTGCCTCACTTCATCCGCAATGAGCCGCAGCTCGATCAGGAATTCAAGGGCTATACATTCACAAAGGAGGACAAGGCGGAACTCCGAAAGACCGGCAACCTCGGCAAAGTCGTTGAACTCGCCGACCCCAAGACCGGGGAAATGAAGAAATGCCTCGTGAGCATCGACAGGCTCACCAACGAAATAGAGGCCGTGCCGGTAGATAAAATCTACATCAAGCCCAAAGTCGCCAACATCAGCCTCGATATGCAGGCCATCGGCATACTCAAAAACGGCGGTATGATACGGGAGCAGCACGTGGAACTCCCCAACGGTGCCAAATTCACCGCCGACCTGCAATACAACGCAGCGAAACGCGACATCGTGTTCGTCAATTCCGATGTTTACCGCCAGAAGCAGGAGCAGAACAGTTCCCAACAACAGCAAGTAAGGGATTCATGGCACAATCCCGACGGCTCTGTCAAGCGCCTCGAACACTGGTGCAAGCTGCCGCTGGATGAACAGCAGCAGGCCGATTACCTCGCAGGAAAGAAAGTCCTCGTAGGCGAGACCAAAGACAAATTCGGCAACGACTGCACCGTCTATTTCCAGTACAATCCCGAAAAGCGTCAGCCTGAGACCACGCGGGTATATCCTGACCGCGACAAGGTCGTCGGCATCGCAGAGGAAAGCAAGACGCAATATGCCGTGAACAATAACGGAGCGACCAACGAGGCCACCAAGAATGTGCAGGAGCCGCTTCAGCGAGGGCAGACCGCGCCGAAAGACGATAACCAGCAGAGGCAGCAGCGCAAGCCAAAAGGCCCCAAGCCTTGACCGCCACTCACCGCGCATATTCCACAATCAGTTCTATACTGCGATTCACCAGACATGATTGCCGCCGCATAGCCGCGATTCCAACCACTATGTCCACAGCAAAGCTATAAGTATCCCAACCTGCGGCCAACCGTGTCACCCCGGACACAACTATCCCCAAGTCACGGGGATGGGCGACCGTCCCCGTGACTTACATAAAATCACCCCTAAACCCACATTAAATTTATGATTTTGATTATCTGCGAGAATATTCTCGCCACCAAGTCCGTCGCCCTTTCTCTGGGCGCGAACACCGAAGCCGCCGACGGCATCTATACATCCGACACCGTCACCGTCGCCAACATCCCGCCCCGTTTCATACGCCAGACTCCGCTGTGCGAGCTGGCGGAGGGAGAATATCCCTTCATCCCTGACAGATTCAAAATGTCTGTCACGATGAAAGAACTGGAGCGACAGCTCAAGCCCCTGTTCCGTGAAGCCGGGGAGGTGGTATTCGCTTCCGACGGTGGAGCCGACGCGCAGGCACGCTTCTTCAACATCTGCCGCCACTTCCGTGTCGGTTGCCCCCGCAGCCGTATGCGGCTCACGCGCCTCAGCTACGGCGCCATACGCGGAGCTTTCCACTTCCGCGAGTCCGGGCGACACCTGCACCGCCTCGCACAGACCGGACTCGTATCGAAGGGCATGGATATGATGTTCACGTACAACATCAACCAGACTTTCCTCCATATAGGTCTGCCCGAATACGACCTTACCCGTCAGGAGGCAATCGCCCTCGACTATGTCGGCGATCTTACCGGCCGTTTCGACAGTTTCAACGGTATCCCTGACGGACATTCAATCCGCGTCAATGTCAACGGCGGCGAAGGATTTGAGTCCGAAGCCGTCTGGGAGGCGGAGGAAGATGCTCTTGCAGTCGCCGACGAAATCCCTGTCGGCGAAACGGTATCCGCCACACTGACGGTTGGCGAGACCGACCGTTTCAATCTCCGCTTCCACACCCTGCTGACGCTCCAGATGGATGCCTTCAACAATCTCGGCTTCATGCCGGCCCAGACTCTCAGACTTGCACAGAGCCTGTATGACAAGGGTCTTATCTCGTCGCCACTGACACGTTGCTCACATCTGCCCGAAAAACTCCGGGGCCACATTCAGACGGTATTCCCCGACACGCCCGGATACCGCTGGGGAGAGAACGACGCGACCATCGACCACCACGCGATTATCACACTCCGCGCAATAGACCAAGACCTGCCCGAAAAGGAGAAGCAGCTCTACTGGCTCATATTCAACCGCATGAAGGCGGTTGTCGAGCAGCAGCCTACGCGCAAGTATGCCACTCTGGAGTTCAAGATTTGTGAAGCAGTGTTCTATCGTCAGTGGGAACTCACCGGAGAGGCGTATGAAGTGACCGAAACCGGCTCGTTCCAGACCGGCGTTACAATCGCAGACGCGGCGGTGTATCCCTGCGACGTACCGGTTGCCGAATCCAACGCCTTCACCGATGTGATGTGCGCCGTGACCTCAAAGGCGGAGTATGTCGATGAGATGATGCACACCAACGTACCGTACACACTGGAAACAGGCGACTACGGGAGCGCACTTGACAGCCTCGTGCGCAAGGGGCTCGTCACTCTCGACGGCGACGATGTGTATCTCTCGCCCGAAGGACAGTATGTCTATGATGAGTTTGCCGGACGGGAGTTCGCCGAAATGCTGCTCACATGGCAGTTCGAGGCCAACGACCTCTACGAAGGCGACCAGACGGGACGCTCCGTGATCGAAGGATTCTCCAGCTCTCTGCTGTGCATGGTAGAGACAATCGACCCCGAAGCCGGAGAATAATCCGCTGTAAATCGCATTTCTATCAAAAATAACCGGCTTACCATAGCCGAAAATCGGATAGAAATCGCTAACTTTGCCACTGAATCGCAGTCATAAATTTTATTTTTGATTGTGGATTTAGTGGTGAGGCAGCGGGAGGGATACCCGCTGCCTTTTTTCAATCCTTATCCACCCACCACTAAATCCCCACACTTTATGGAAGTATTACTAATTGAGAAGGAAACGCTTGACTGCATCCTTGACGAGCATGAGCTTCTATGCAATATGGTCATAGTATTGGCTAATCGCTTGCGTCGCAAGGAATCTGCTGATTTGATGACTTCTGCCGAGGTCTGCGATTTTCTCCACATAGGCAACACAACACTGCAATCCCTCCGCAACAGCGGTAAAATAGGTTATATAAGAATCGACGACGGAAGCGTCAGATACCCTGTAACCGAACTTATCCGTTACATGGAGAAAAATGGTATAAAGCCAAATCGAATTACCTATGGGGAATGAGATTATAACCAAATCGGACAGACGTATTATCGCAGCCCGTACACAATCCCAGAACGCATTTGAAGCCGTCGGTATAATCCGAGACAGCCATCATCCTGTATTGGGAGGTATCTGTTTCCTCGATGACAAAGAAGTTGCAGAACGCCTCAAAGTGACGAGGCGCACGGTACAGAACTACCGTGACCGGGGAATACTCTCGTATTATATGATATGCGGCAAATGCCTCTATCCGGAACATGAAATCCAGCAACTGCTTGACGAGAATTTCCATCCGGCATATTACGATTAAACAATTTAAGAGCGACAACTGAGTAAAATCTCGATTGTCGCTCTTTCATTTAGCGCTGGGTCATTTCGTCTTTTTAGGTCGTCCGCGCTTAGGCTGTGGCGGACGCTCAAATGTCGTCGGCTTCTCCGGCAACGGTTTGATGTCAACTTTCAGGCTATCGAACTTATCTCTCATGCGGCCCATATCTTCCGATACAGTCTGGTCAAGCATGGTCGCATAGATTTGGGTGGTGGCAATGTCTTTATGCCCCAGCATCTTCGATACCGTCTCGATAGGCACGTGATTGTTTAGCGACATTGTGGCGAAAGTGTGGCGCGCGATATGTGTCGTCAGGTGCTTCTTGATTTCCGCTTTGCTTGCTATCTCATCAAGGTACGAGTTCATGCGCTGGTTTGAGATAACCGGTATTACGGCATCCTTTTCCACAACCCGTGGGTGACTGCGGTATTTCTCCATCAGTCTGCGCGGTATCTCCAGCATAGGGATTACGCTCATTTCATCCGTTTTCTCGCGGGCCTTGCGTATCCACATCTCGCCCTTGTCATCGGTGACAACGTGTTCACGCTTGAGGGTGGATATGTCTGCGAAAGCCAGCCCGGTAAAGCAGCAGAACACGAAAGTGTCACGCACGAGGTCGAGACGGGGCAGCTCGCTGAGGTCAAGCTCTATGATGCGCTGGAGTTCAGCTTCCGTGAGCTTCTCTCGCTTCGGCTTGGTACGGACATAGCGTTTGCCCACGAATGGATCATCTTCAATCCATTTGTTTGCGATACCGGTGCGTATAACGCTTTTGAGATAGCGGATATAACGGACGGCGGCGTTGTTGGCACAACCCTTCTTTATGCGCAGGAAATGCTCGAAGTCGTCAACCATTCCGGATGTCAGTTTATTCATCGGAATATCTTTCACATCGTGCTTGTCGATGAGAAATTCCTCCAGATACTTGACGCATCGTTCCCAACGCAGGCGCGTACCCTCGCAGATGTCGCCACGCTCGTTGCGATCCTTTACCTTCTTGTTGAGTTCGCGGAACGCCTCGCAGAGCATCGTCGGCTTTTGCAACTTGCCGAGAAATGCCTTTTTCAGAGTGTCGGGATTGACCATCTCATCGCGCATGACGAGCTGGTTGTGGATTTCGCATATCTTGGTTCTGATGGTATCAAGATAGCGGTTCAGTTCAAGGTCCTTCTTGGTCTTGCCTTTCGACTGACCTTTGGACGCATCCCAGTTGTTGGGAGCTACATACCTGTTGGTATATACCTCCGCACGTTGCCCATTCATCGTGATGCGGAGGGCAATGGGTATTTCTCCCTCCTTGTTTGGTCTCGCCTTTCTCGCTATGAAGTTCAGCGAGAAGTAGCTTTCATTGGATAATTTCATTTGTCATGTGGCTTTAATGGTTAAACTAAAGATACATAAATTTTCTCGGTTACACAAACTTGTGAATCCGAAGAACAAATGAAATATCAAGGCGCGAGGGTGTAATTTCAGCGGTTTTCCCTGTTTTGATACAACTGCACCCTCGATTTGCACCCTTTTTTAACACTTTTTAATCGGCTGTCGCCAGCCAAAATGCTCAAAAGAAAGCTCAAGGTACAATTTTACCCCCGCATTAAGGTTTCCAATCTACCACCTCACGCCACTTCTTACTGCACCCTTCATATTAACCAAGAGGGTGCATGATTTTCCGTGACCATTCATTGCAACGTATTGAAAAATAGCGAAATATAGCCTAAAGAGGGTGCAGTTTGCAGTGAAAATTTTACTGCACCCTTCTTGCACACCCGCAGTTTCAATATTTTGCGCCGATTGGGGAGAGGGGTAAAAAGAAAAACCTCTGAAAATCGTTGATTTTCAGAGGAATTCGTCGGTCTGATAGACCTCTTAGTGACCCCGGAGAGGCTCGAACTCTCGACCCAATGATTAAGAGTCATTTGCTCTACCAACTGAGCTACGGAGTCAGCTCTTTTGCTTTTGCGATGCAAAGGTAAGGAGATTTTTGGAATCTGCAAAATTTTTTTGAACTTTTTTGGAGGGGAGTTGTCAGATTTCAGTTTTCAGATTTCAGATGGGGGCTTTAGGGGCTCTCACGACTTTAAGGTCGTTAGGGAAGCGTGTCGGTGATAGCGGAACAGGAGGCATAGAAAGCAGCGGCAGTCGGGAGAGACCCGGCTGCCGCTGTTGCGCGCCTGCCGCGTGGCCAACACGAGACAGACACTGGAAAAGTGATATTTATAAGTACCTAATCTAATTCAACTAACTATCTTCAGTTTTATTATATTCAGTTTTCAGTTTTCAGTTTTCAGTTTTCAGTTTTCAGTTTTCAGTTTTCAGTTGTCAGAGTGGCGGGCGAACTTCCATTCGCCCCTACAGCTGACGCGGTTGTTTTGTTTAGTTGTCAGTTTTCAGTTGTCAGTTTTCAGTTTTCAGAGGAGGGAGGGTTGCATCGCGTAGCTGTAGGGGCTTGTGGGAGCAAGCCCGCGTCCCCGGGATGGTGACCCTTTGCATGTGGGCGGGCGAGCTTCCATTCGCCCCTACAGCTGACGTGGTTGTTTTGTTTTAGTATTTAACATTGTTGACCCATATATGGTTAGTTATGAGATTATTTGATTCATCTTTTTTACACTCTACATTTTTGTTTTGGAGGTCGGAGACGTCCCAGCCTTGAGCCCAGGTGTCGTCGTTGTGTAGACCATCGATGCCGTTTTTGCTGATGGTGGTAATCTTGCCGTTTGCATCGACATAGTTGAAGATTACTTTCAGGTTGGCAGCAGAGTAGATTGTTGACTCATACACGAAGTTGAAAAATTGCTTGTCGGCGGTGTCGGAGTTGCCGATGGCGTGACCGGGCCATGAGGTCGTATAGTTCTTGTCTTTTGTGTCACCTGTGTAGAGAAATACGTGGGTCGCCCTCTTGACGTTGAAGGAGATGACGTTGTAGTTGGCATTGTCTGTTACATCGTTGATGGGGCGCACCGACATCCCGAATGTCTGGACATTGCCGTTGATATAGGATGTCACTTCACCGGTTATCTGGAGCGATTTGAGCCAGCGGCCTATCTCGTCTTTCTCGGTTCCGGCTGCCTCGGTCTGACTCCAGTAGTAGCCTGCGTTTGCATCGCCGGTCATGCCGTTTTCCATATACCGCGACTTGGGGAAATATATAGTCTCTTTCTCAGTCACGCCGTTACGCTCCACATCAAGCGTAGTCTTGTACTCGGCGCGGAAATATGATGCCGATGCCTGTGCCTGCGCAGTTGTGAATTTACCGGAATTGCGTATGGCATCCCACATGCGCTGCTGCGGCACACGGTAGCCGGGAGGACACACGCCGTCGTACATCTGCGGCCCCGCAAAATTATCTCCCTTGTATGCCACCTTATAGTAGCCGCCCGCCGAGTCTTTGCCTCGGTTAAATGGCCATACTCCGGAGTTTACATAGCTTGTGCCGTCAGCGGTCTCGATATACATGCCCGCTGCCTTCGCGCCTAAGTTACGGTCGAGTATGTAGCGGGTTGTGGCGGTGGAGCCTGCCGTTCCGGCTACCGGCAACACCTCGTAATAGTAGTAACCGTCATCGTGACTGCCGACATAATATGTAATTTGAGTTGGATCCTTCGAACCGTTCAGATACTCTGAACCCTTTCCGGTGTCGTAGTGAAAAAATCCGGTATGGTACAGGGCAAATTCATAGCTTGATGGCATACGTACTCCTTCTCGCAGTGTCTTAGGTGTAATCTTCAAGGTAAGCTGCCCTGTCAGGTAAGAATAGTCTTGTGTGCCGGTCCATTCAAGTTTGAAAGAGTAATATGTCCCGTCGCTATTGCCTTTGCAAGAGACATAATTTTTCAAGTCATCGCTTATTGATGCGGTTACAGTGTAGTCGGCATTAGCTATTTTAGTCACTACCTCATAAGTATAGGTCCATGGTTTTCTGTCTTTCCCATACATCACCGGGAAATGGAAGCCCGCATTGCGCACCTTGCCTCCCATGTCGTCGGGCTGCGCCCCGAAGAGTTTGGGGCTTACACCCGCTGCTGTCGTTTCTGTTCCGGTGCCGGAAAGGAATGTCCAGTAGTCGGTGATTACCTTATTGCCTGTGCCGTCAGTGGGGGTTATGGTAAGCGTTGTCGTTGAGCAGATTGATTTACCGTCAAAGGGTCGTACCCATTCCACGGCAGTTTTGCGTTCGAGTCCCTGCCAGGTGACGGTGATTGCACCCTCAAGTGTACCGAGTCCAAGATCTGTATCATTCGTAGTGAACTCCACCTCGTAATTCACGACTTTGCCGCCGTTGTCATCCGGTTGTGCCGTACCGGTCGCACTGATTGTTATCCAATTTACATCAGATTTAATCGTGGGTATAGTATTCATCTCTTCGGCAATATCGGAGTAATATTTCACTGTGAGGGGATAGGTGTTTGTGCCCTCTTTTTTTATGATACTGTCGGTCACTCCAAGCTCGCGGATGCCGTCAAATGCCATGTCAAGCACCGTCGGCGCATGGTCCTTGATTTCGACCTCTATGTCGGAGGGGTGACGCGCGGCTTCATCAGCCGTGGGATAGCCCTGACTGTTGACCGACTTTATCTCTACCTCATACCAGTGGTTAGGGTTGATGTCGAGCCGATTGCCGGTTTCGTTTTCGGTAAGGTCTATGCGGTAATATACGAAGTCATCGATGCCCTTGTATTTGCCGCCTACGACAAGGCAGGTGTTGGTGCTTTTAGAGCTTTTGCAAGGGTAGGTGTAGAGGAGGAAATCGTCGGGGAATTTCTTACTGCCGGTAGTGGGTTCTGCGTACAGGTCTTTTTCCGCTCCGGCGATGACATATCCGGCGGTGGCACCGTTGTAGAGGGCGGCACTTTTAGGGTCGAAGCTGCTTGCTCCGGTGGCGGGCGAGCTTCCACTCGCCCCTACAGCTGACGCGATGGTAAATTTTGCTGCCGTGCGGTAAAGGGTAACCGAGTTAGTTAGGAGCGATGCGGAGGTGAGTTTGCCCGTCACGATGCCCGACATGATGAATCCATCGGTCGCGGGGAGCGTGGCAGATGTGGTCACGGCGCGGAGATTGGTGACAGTGGCTGTGTTGGTGGCGTCAAGGAGCGCGCCGGCATTGGCGATGATATAGACGGTGGCTTCGCCGCTGTAGGCTTTTGCGTCGTTATCGAGCTTCACGGTGATTTTTGTGGTTGAGTTGTCGCCTATCGGTCCGGAAATGAAGTCTTTAGCTTTGATGTTAAGCTCGGACTGGAGCAGCGCGCCGTCGGCTTTGTAAATCAGCACTGACAGGTCGTTGATTGCGCGCTCGTCGGGTTCGTCGGGCTTTTCAGCGCGGCTCACAACCTTCTCCGGCTCCGGAATGGAGATGGAGAAGGTGATGGTGTCGTCATCGCCAATAGGCTCGACCGTGTATTTCTCGTCATCGCTGCAAGCCGCCAGCAAGAGAATTGTAAATATATATGTAAGACGTTTAGTTATATTCATAATAATAGTCATAGGAACTGTCACCACTATTGTTTTTTAAGAAACTCTTATCTCTTTGATCTCCTGTACTATTGCGAATATCAGAACTCTGATAAATAATGAACGAATACTTATCTGAGTACCAATTTTGTTGCGAGGAGAATTGGAAATATCGATATGTTGTACCATTTCTCTGTTCCGTTCCCGAATAATTTTGTGGCTCCTGGTTCCAATTAGGAGCACTTGGATTCCCTACGTCTGTGCCATTGATGGTTGCCCATACGTGACATCTGTCCCAAATCATATCTTTCCAATATATACGGTATGTATATGTCGGAATATTTGGGTCAAGATTTGTATCGTTTATCCAGTAATGTCTCGGATTATCATTGCCGAAATCTGAAATGTTAATGGTTTGGGGTTTACTCCGTCGTGACGCATTATTGCCATCAATGAGAGTGACATTAATACTTTTCACATTTTCGTTGAGCACAAAATCGTACCTGAATTTGCCGGTGTCCGCATAAGTGTGGGCTTGTCCGTTTTCCGAAGTACTTCCGACATATTGACCGGTATTTGCATCCTGAATGGATATTTTCCATAAATTGTTGGTTTTATCCCATTCGAGACGGAACTTGGTCAACTTTCCGGGTTTTGTTGGTGAGAACTGGGTCGCGCCACCAGCGAGGTCAAACCATCCCTCGCGGCTGGGATAGTCAAACAATGGAATACCGGGTTGCGACTTATTGTTTTCGTCTAATGCCGGGTAGCGTTGGCCCTTCTTCATATCGGAGTGTTGCTCATTGAACATAATCAGAGCCTTACCGGGTGTTGCTACTCCGGTAAGCTTGAATGTCCACCAATCATTTCCGTCATTATGCATCAAAATTCCGGGCCAAAGTCGGTTGGGATTAGTGCTACATGCATTACATTCGGTTTGAGTACCTCCTACACTTTTATATGATACACTATCACGATGCAGTTTACAGAAGTCGAAATTATCGTAATAGCGATCGGTGAAACCGGCTAAGTTAGGATTCCATCCATCATTATCGTCAAAGACGAAAAATCCCAATGTGGAGACTCCACAATCACCTTCTGCTTTTGGATTATTGGTTGTGCCATCCCATCCACGAAACGCAATTTTTCCTGTGAAAGAATATTCAAGTGCCGAATAATAGTCGTTTAAGGTACCATCATCGTTGTAAACTCTGTATCCTACAGTTTTCCCGACATATTCATCGCCGCGCGTTTGTGGTATCTGGAGGCATTGATAGACATATATGTGCGGGTGAGTCCAATCCGATGGTGCGCGGAAGTGTATGAGATAATCGAGTTGATTTGGCTTGACGGTGATTTTTACGGTTCTTGTCTTGGTGTTTGTGCCGTTTGTTGCGGTGTAGGTGAGTTGAAAGCTTTGTTCCGAGGTCCATATCCCGCTATTGAAGCCTTTTATTTTCAGCGTATTGGTGCCTTGCGATTCCGTATGTGACTTTTCGCCTTCAAGCTCGATCTTGGATTTGTCCCAGTCGCCTCCCGTCTGGGTGATGGTGACGGAGGGGAGGTTGGTGGTGAACTCGATGGGGATTTCTGCATCATAGTCGCCTGAGGCGATATATTCGGCTATGTTTATCTCGATTTCGGTCGGGCTTACGTTGAGGAACGGCGTCAGTTTGACGGGGGTCACCAGTATGCGTTTGCGCAGATTGGCTGCGATGATGTCAAAGTAGTATTGGTTGCCTTCGAGGACAGCGCCGGAGGCGGCGATCTCGGAATTCACCTTGACCGAGATATAGTTTTTGCCGGTTTCCTCGTCAACGCCTTTATCTACGATAAAGAGCTTCTTTCCGTCGTAGTCGCATGACTCAAACTTGATGTCGGGGGCATCGGTCTCGTAGGTGATGGTCTTTTCAAGACCGGCTACAAGATCTTCAATTTTCGTTTTGTCGACATGGAGGAAGTATGGACCGTGAAGGGCGTAGGTGAGAGTCTGGAGGGTCCAGTCGGCTACCGATGCTGTGATGTCGATTTGGTCGCCGACGGTAGTCACTCTGCCTACGAGGTCGTAGAAGTGTCCGCGGGTGAGGGTATTTTCGGGCGAGCTTCCACTCGCCCCTACATTATTGGGGAGCTTGACGGTGTAGGAGAGGTTGGCGCCGTTGCCGTCGAGGGTTGCGCCGAGATGGAGGACGGTGCGGGCACCGGGGAGGAGGTTTTCGGGGAGATACATGGTGCCTTGCCAGGCGCGCTGCGCGCCGGTGGCGGAGGGGGTGAAGCCGGGGTCGGCAAGGTCGTTAAGGTCCTTAGAGTCGTTAACGGCTTTAAGGTCGATAGGGTCGACCTCAAATGCGCCATCAGGCGTATTCACAGCACCGGTGAGGGGGGTGGAGGGGATTACGCCGGTGAGGGAGGCGGAGTTGAAGGTGACGGTGGAGGCTCCGAATGCCTCGCGGGAGAAGCCGCCGTCGCTGTTGTCAAACAGGATGGTGTAGCGCACCTTCGCGCAGAGGAAGGTAAGGTCGGTCAGGATTTCTTTGGTTTTGCCCGCTTCGACAGTGATGATGCCGTCGGTGTCAGTGCCGTCGACTTCGGCGGGGAGGCATGCCATGGGAAGCCCGTCGGCAGTGTTGGGGAGCTTGTCGGGGGAGAAGTTGAGGATGAGATTCTCCAAATAGCTTTCTTCTGTGGAGGCGCTTATATTCGTGGCGATATACTGGTCGAGGTTTGCCACGACATAGATGCGGTATTTGCCGGGCTTGAACTCTATGCGGTATTCGCTGTATTCATGGGTGAGCTGCCCCGATGACTGGAGCTGACGGATGACGTTGTAGTCGCGATTGTCGGTATTGTAGGCAAGGAGCCAGAGGGTTTTGATAGAGCCCTCGCCGAGTTCGACATCCAAGTCCCTATTTGGGGTCGGGTCATTTTCGGGTGCGCGTGATGCGGGCGACATTGCGGCTGCTGCGGGCGAGCTTCCACTCGCCCCTACATTGGTTGCGGCATTGGTTGCGGCACTGGCGCGTGAATTGGTTGCGGCATTGGCGGGTGCATTGGTGTCGGCGGCGCGGGAGCGGGCGAAGGCGTCGGCGGCTGCCGGGTTGGGTATGCGTATGGTGACCGAGGTGCCGGGCGCGGCTACCTCGGGTAGGTCGGTGTCGTCGACACACGCGGCTGCGGTCATCATCAGCGCCATCGCCGCGATGATATTGAGAAGATATGTCGATAAAAGCTTTTTCATCACTGAATCAATGCCTTGGTTTATTACATGTCAAATACTATCTTGTGATATCCCCACTTCTTCACCCTCACCTTCAAAGTGAGGCGCGGGTCTTCGTCGGGTTCTTCGGGTCCGTAGGGGCGGGGGAGTCCGTCAATCGACAGGAGCGACAGGCGGTAGACATTGTTGCGCACGATGCCATATTCCATCACGCCCATCACGCCGTCTAAGCCATTGTCGTTATGTTGTATAAAGTAATAATAGTCGAGATAATAGCCTGCGGGATTGTTGCCTGAGGCGGGAGAGTAGTTTACCGTAATGCTTTCGCCTTGATAATTGATGGTAATCGGGGCTGCGCCGTCGATATCAACTCCCTCGGGAGTGCCGGTTATGCGGGCGTGAAACTTCACGCCGGTGGTGTAGCCCTGTATTTGCGATTTAACGGAGGGGAGAGTGTTTTCGGGGATATATTTCCAGAGGAAATAGTTGTCAGTTGTCAGAGGGGAGTTGTCAGTTGTGAGTTTTAGCTCCTCCGAGTTGAGGAAGTCGATGCCGGTGCCGTTGCCTGTGCGCTTGATGGAGGCATCGGTGTCCATCACGAATACGCTTGCAGGCTGCTCTTTGCCGAACAGCACAGCGTTGATGCCGTCTACCGATGTGTGGCGGATGCAATACATCGACTTGCTTATGTTGATAAGCTGCATCGACTCGACCTTGACCGTGTAGCCGCTCTTGCCGAGAGGATAGGTATGGGCGGCGGTGCCGTCGGTGCGGTCACGGTCTTTGTAGTCGACGCGCGCCACGCAGCGTTCAAGCAGCACGGGGGAGGGAGTTGTCAGTTGTGAGTTGTCAGTTGTCAGAGAGCAGTAGTCGTTTAGTATGAGGGGGTCGGAGGTGGTGAGATGGTTTGCCAGTTCGGCGGCTGTAAGTCCGGAGAGGGTATATCTCTCGGCATTTGACATCGGGAGTGCGCCGAGCTTGTCGAGCTGCACAGCATCGAGGCTCGCCACGGTGTAGGCGGCGTTCATGGTAGAGAAGCTGCCGCCGATGAGGTCGCCAAACGGCCCTGGGAGCGGATTGGCAAGCACGTACAGATTGACCGTTTTCCCGGCGATTGCCTCGGTCACGGTCGAGAGTTTCAGGGAGGTAGAGGCTGTATAGCGGGTATTGTTGGAAGCGTCAGCCTTGATGGAGCTTTCGCCTATGAGGGTGTAAAGGAGGGTCTTGTTATCATCGGCTGAGGTAAACACGAGCACCATGCTCTTGATGGCACATTCTTCAGGGGTGGCGGCAACGGTGCCGTCGCTTGACGTGCCGTCATCATTGGTCGAGCTGCGGGAGCCTTCCGATGTCGACGGGAGCGACAGGTCGATGCTGAAATAGACCTCCGCGTCGGGGGCTGCCGCGGGCGCGACGGGGCTGTCGTCGCTGCACGATGCAAGCGCCGTTGCCGCGAGCATTGAGGTCAATATGTGCCTGAATAGATGTTTCATCATTCTGTGTTTTGCGATGCGATGATAGTTATAGGGTGGAGAGAGGTGGTTTAAAAGTGAGTGTCGTTGATGCGTACTTCCCAGTCGTTGATGACTATACGGCTCTTGACCCAGGCGTTGTCGTCGCGCTCGTCGAGGAAAAATACAAAGTTCCAGCGGTTTTCGCGGTCAAGATATTCCTGGTTGCCCATAGGCGCGGTGTCATCGTGGTTTTGCTTGAAAAGCAGCATGTAGTTTACGAGAGGGAGTTTAAGCACGGTCTCGCCGTCGCTGTGGCGGGTCACGTGGAGGGTAGGCGATACGCTCTTACCGCCGACTATGCGCGAGGTCGTGAACTCGGCGATGGCGGCATGCCATTCCTGTTCTGCTGCGGCGTCATCGGCTCTGCCCACAGTGCCTGTCGAACGGTTTTCGGCAAGATAGGGGAGGTAGGTCACCTCGCCTGCGGGGATGAGATTGTTGTCAGCGTCAAAGAGGGTGTTGTCGTCGGTGATGGCGAAGTCAAAGTCGGCGTGGTCGATGGGCGAGCCGTTGAGATGCTGGAGCGCCACCTGAATGGTGTTGGTGTTGCGCATCATCTCGACCTTTGCCGACGTGGTGGCGTGGGTCGCTACCTCGAAGTCGACCGCTCCGTGGAAATGGTTGTGGAGCTGACGGCGCGCGTCGTCGGTGAGACAGTCGGGGTGCATCTCTACCCGGAGGTCGGCGAGACGGGTGTCGGCAG
>ERZ780149.533-NODE-533-length-48199-cov-40.338173_pt1 | contig 48199 bp, 40 predicted proteins | sample MGYA00511367_ERZ780149 | MGnify/ENA primary metagenome ERZ780149 (study PRJEB29588, sample SAMEA2153852) | human gut metagenome | biome: human gut; feature: human-associated habitat; material: faeces | place: Denmark | collected 2008/2010 ... | reverse complement strand
TGTATTTCAACAATTTCAAAGGCCCATTAACCAACTTTTATTGGACAGTAGTGAATACAATTTATGAAAGAAAAGAATCTAACAAGCTTCATGCAGAAACTTATCGTCAGTTTCCTGCAGGAAGGACGACTCGGCACAGCCCATGTATACCAAAGTACCTACAACCGGATTAAGAGTTTTACCGGAGGACGTCCATTAAAATTCAACGAGCTTACCCCTTCGTGGCTAAAAGCTTTCCAAAACTACCTGTTGTCCTACCAGCTTCAGTGGAATACCATTTCCACCTACATGAGAATGCTTCGTGCCGTATATTTTCGTGCCGTAGACGAAGGGATCACCATAGAATACCCCCGCCTGTTCCATTGTGTCTACACAGGAACGCGTGTAACGGTAAAACGAGCTGTCGACGCTCAGGTACTGCAGCATCTTTACAACAAACAAATACCTCAAAACACAAAAATGGAAAGAGCACGAAAACTCTTTCTACTACTTTTTATGCTACGAGGAATTCCTTTTGTAGATATTGCGTACCTGAGACGATGCGATTTGAACGGCAACATCCTTACCTACCGACGCCGAAAAACAGGGACATGGATTACAGTACGTGTAGAACCTGAAGCCATGAAGCTCATCCAAGCTTTAAAAAGTACGGATATCCATTCTCCTTATTTATTTCCTTTTATCCAAAAATATGGTAGAAACGAGTATCATCAGTATCAATACGCTTTACGGATATTCAACTACCAACTCAAAAGATTATCAGAACTGCTAGGCACACATATTTCTCTTAGTAGCTACAGCGCCCGACATAGCTGGGCTACCATTGCCAATTATCAGAACTATCAGCAGGAGCTAATTTCAAATGCTATGGGACATTCATCTGTTAAAGTAACAGAAACTTACTTTAAGGTACATTCAGACGAACAAATCAATGAAATGAATAGAGGAATATTAAAATATACATTTCAGCAATAGAACATTCCCATATAAATATGTCTATCAATACATTAAATAAAAAAATAACTATCACATAGACATATCCGTTACTTTGCAGGTAACAGATTAATATTTTTAAATGCAAAGATAGTAAAAAGTTATTATTGCAAAAGGTATATGAAAATTTTTTTAAATAAACATTTTGTGTATTTAAAAAATCTGTTTTATAACATGATAAATGATGAGATTTATACATATTTCCAGACATAGTGATGATCAATTCTTTTGATAAATATTTCTATTAAATGAAATAACTTGTGGCTTTTATCAGAAAAAGTACTTCTATCCCTCAAGGTCTTCATTTTTCTCTGTTACCTGCAAAGTAACAGAACTATGAAAACACATATAAATAACACAGAAATACACATTATAAAATATGCGGGACATGAAGAATATCATTTGCATACTTTTTCTGATGGTTGGCATATCTTTGTCAGCCCAGAATGTTGCGGTTAAAACAAATCTACTTTACGATGTTTCGACAACCATCAACTTAGGAGCTGAAATAGGCCTTTCTCCCAAGTGGACGTTAGACTTATCGGCCAATTATAACGGATGGACTTTCAGCGAAAATAAAAAGTGGAAACATTGGCTGTTGCAACCCGAAGCCCGCTACTGGTTCTGTGAGCGATTCAACGGTCACTTTCTGGGAGCACATCTACTGGGCGGAGTCTACAATGTAAGCAATTGGGATACAGACTTTACTCTCTTGGGCACCGACTTTGGAAAACTAAAAGGACACCGTTACGAAGGATGGCTTGCTGGAGTTGGTATAGGATACGGATACCACTGGATACTGGCAAGACATTGGAGTATCGAAGCTGAAATCGGGGTCGGTTACATTTATACACGGGCAGACAAGTACGAATGTCCACGTTGCGGCGAGCAACTGGAAGACAATAAACCGCACCATTATGTTGGTCCGACCAAGGCTGCAATCAATCTGATTTATGTATTCTAAAGAAAAGGAGATAGAGAGTATGAAAAGAAAAGCTTGCTATATATTGCCTTATTTAGTTTTCGGCGCTTCGTTTCTATTACCTGCTACAGCTTTTACACAGACACAACCCTCCCAAAGTGGTGTCAGTATAAATCATGTACAGATAAATCGGGTACGCGACAGTGTCCGTATCGCCTTCGATTTTAATTTTGACAATCTCCAGCTACGTTCCAACCGTTCATTGGTGTTACAGCCCTTCTTCAAAGGAGATGGTGGCGACCAATGGCTCCCTGCTGTTGAAGTTATGGGACGCAGACGCTACTTATATTATTTACGCAACGACTTACTATCCTATGCTGAAAAGCCTTACCGTGTAATAAAAACAGGTAAAGACATACAGCGACAGCTTCCTTATGCAATCAGTCTGCCTTATGAGCCATGGATGGAAAACGCTTCACTCTATTTGGGAGAAGACGAATGTGGATGTGGACAGGTCATCAATATGAAGCAACACCCCCTTGCTGTAGCAGATATAGCCTGGCATCCTGCCCTCGCCTATCTTACGCCAAAAGTAGAAACTGTAAAAAGCCGTCAGCTCAGCGGTCATGCCTATCTGGATTTTCCGGTCAACAAGACCGAAATTAATCCAGACTACCGCCGCAATCCTGAGGAACTGGCAAAAATATGTGCCACGATAGATAGTGTACGTTCCGACAACGATGTACGTATCGTACAGATACACATCAAAGGTTATGCTTCTCCCGAAGGCAGTTATAGCTCCAATGCCCGACTGGCAGAAGGACGTACCAACGCTTTAAAGCAATACCTCATTGACCGTTATGCGCTGGCCGACACATTATTTAATATAGCCTTCGAGCCCGAAGACTGGCAAGGTTTCCGCAAGTACGTTGAGACAAGCAACCTTCCGGACAAAGAAGAGATTATACAACTGATAGACAGTAATGAAGATATCGACGTCAAGGAACGCCAGATACGTGCACGCTATCCTCAGTCATATCGTACCCTATTGGAAGACTGCTACCCTGCCTTACGTCATTCCGATTATCGCATAGATTATGTGATTAGAGGATTCAATGTGGACGAAGCGAAACAGCTCATTCATACGCGTCCGCAAAATCTCAGCCTCAACGAGATGTTTGCCGTAGCACAGACCTACCAGCCCGGCAGCGACAATTTCAAGCATGTATTCGATGTAGCTGTACGTTTGTATCCGGATAGCGAAGTTGCCAACCTCAATGCGGCAAACGCCTTACTTGAAAAAGGTCTGGCGCAGCAGGCATTGCCTTATTTAATGAAAGCTGGTGAAAGTCCGGAAGCCGCAAATTCGCGGGGAGTAGCCATGCGAATATTGGAACGGTATGATGAAGCCATCAAGTGGTTACAACAAGCAGATAATGCCGGACTAAAAGAAGCAAAAATCAACTTGTCAGGAATTGAATAAAAAGGTCTTTAGAGAAACTGATTAAAAAGACCTTAATAGCAATAGGATTTATTAATTTTAACTAATTATATAGCAATTATGAAAAAGGTGAAGTATTTAACATTGCTATTTGCAGCAAGTATGTTTGCCGCATGTAGTGATTCGTTGGATGACAACAGAACAGAAAATGGAGGTACCACTCTCACGACAGGAGACGGATATGTAAAAGTGGCTATTAATTTGCCTACCACTAGTGGCATGTCAAGAGTAAATGATGACAACATGCTTGATGATGGTTTGGAAGGAGAATATGCAGTAGAAAACGGAATAATAGCATTTTTTAAAACTACTACTTCCGGAAATCCTGATGCCAGTGCGACATTCGTCAAAGCTTATGACTTAGGGACATTAACTCAACAAGATGATCAGAGTGATGCTCAAGTTTCTACCCGGGTAACAACAACGACCGAAGCACCATTGGTAGGCACTGGTGAACAACTTTATGCACTCGTTATTCTGAACCCTACTGATGCTGTCGCTTCAGTAGAGGCTACAACTGGGACATTAAAAATTAATGGTGAAGCTTTAACCTCAACGTCTGCACTTTCAGCTTTACAAGCAAAACTTGAAAATCAGACATTATCTAATTATTCAGGAACTAAATTCTTAATGACAAACGCTCCATTGTCAACTGTTGTAGAAAATAGTTCAGCCCTTGCTACTACTGCTACTGCTAAGACATTGGTTCCTGTAACCGTTTATGAAACAAAAGCTGCTGCCGAAGCTGATAAAGACCCTGCAAAAATCTATGTAGAGCGTGTAGTCGCAAAAGTTACTTTGTCAGGATTTACTTATAACAATAGTGAATATACTAAAACCGCTACAGTTTCCAATACCAAACCAAATGGAGATGACGAAAGTGTCTATAACGGTGATATAATCAAGCTTACTGGCTGGGCATTAAATGTAACCAATAAATCAACTAAATTGGTACGTGATGTAACCGGATTCTCTGGTTGGCTATCAACTACTGATAACAATCCCGCTCGTTTTGTAGGAACAAATGCTATTGCAATGTCAAATAATCAATCTTATTATCGTATTTATTGGGCTGTTGATGGTAATTATACAAGTGATACAACGACACCTGCTGATGATTTTACAACTTATACAACTACCACTCAACCAAGTTGGAACACAAATGCGGAAAATAATCAATCTAGTTCCCCATTATATTGCTTCGAAAACACGATGGATCATAGTCAACAATTACAAAACCGTACCACAAGCGTATTGCTGAAGACTGAATATCGGGTTAAATTCAGCGATAACGATACACCAGCTGCTCGTGATTTCTTTATTTGCGGTACAAACCCGACTAAATATCCTGCTGAAGACATTTCTGAGGGTAACATTAAAGGTATAGTTTCTCATGTAAAAGAAACAGTATCCTTAGTAAAGGATTTAAACCTGCAACTGAACACTAACGCTGCCGGAGGTTCTTATGACAGTGCTGCTAACATGAAAGTCCTATTTAAAAATGGATCAAGCGAGCTGACAGACTCACAAGCTGAAGCAATCTGGAATGCAATTGGTACAATTAAATACTATAAAGGTGGAGTAAGCTATTATTACGCAACCCTAATCAGACATTTCAATGATTCAGAAACGCCATGGGATGCGAGTGCCCCAACCTATGCATTGAAACATCTGGGACGTTATGGCGTAGTTCGTAACAACTGGTATGACATTAATATCACTAGTATCAGTGGTCCTGGTGATCCCGAAATTACTACTCCGTCAGAAGATCCTGATGATCAGGCAGAAGGCTATGTTCGTGCCGAAATCAACGTCCTCTCATGGGCAAAACGTTCTCAGAACGTAGATCTATAAATTATATTAAGGTAGGGACTGCGATTTCGAACACAGTCCCTACCCTACTCAATTAAAGATATAAAAACATTTTATATGAACCATTGTGCCAAACATATACTAGGGGTAGGCTGGCTGGCATGCTTGCTGCTGGTCTTATCCGTCACGTCGTGTACCGACTTAATTTTCGACAGCCGTGAAGGGTGCGAACGAGGAGTATACGTAAACTTTAAATACGACTACAACCTTTATCGTGCCGATATGTTTGCCGATCATGTAGGCGAAGTGACACTTTATGTTTTCGATGAACAAGGAAACTATATTACACAGTGTACAGAAGCTAATGAAGAGGGAAATGAACCGTTAAAAAAGGCTGATTACGCCATGTTCCTCGATTTACCTGAGGGAACCTACCGCTTTATAGCGTTGGCACATCAACGCAAATACGATGACCTGATTCAAGAAGAAGGTGCCAAGTTCCGGCGCACGGAAATGAACGAAAACAATGTGATGGAGGATCTGAAAATTACCCTTGATCACATTTCAACATACGAAGGAGAAGCGTATATAGACCATCAGAATCAACCGCTCGATACCCTATGGCATGCCATGTCCGAGGAAACCGTAGAAGTAACACAAGGAAAAATGGCTCACCATACGATGTCTTTAGTCCGTAATACCAAATACATCAGTGTTACCTTGAGAGACATCGAAGAACCAGATTTAATGGATATCAACGATTATGAGTTGTACATAAAAGGAGCAAATGTACAGCTAAATCATGACAACTCGGCAAGTAATCACCCCAGAGCCATCTGTACTCCTTTCGTGACTTGGAACACGAAAGATCCCGACAGTGACACCCGTACTTCGGTAGGAAACATGGGACATGCCGATTTTATGACTTCCCGCATTTTCGTTCACGATAACTTAGCAGATGATGAAGTACTGATAGTAAAAAATAAAAAGACAGGCAAAACCGTGATCGAAGTAAATTTACCCGACTTGCTTAGCCGTCTGTGTAACTACGACGAGCTGCATCGCTACTCCCGTCAGGAGTTTCTTGACCGCGGCTACGATTACAACCTCTCATTCTTCCTGTCTGGAGGCAATTGGGCATACGCTAACGTATCCATTGGCGTATTGGGATGGAGCAAACGTATTCAAAATGTATCATTAGGAGAATAAATACCATGAAACGACCCGTTCTGACATACTTATTTTTCTTCTGTCTGGTTCTGATAACCGCAGCTTGCAAGGATGATAGCCTTCCAGCCTCTTCTGTAGAAAAGGAAGGTGGAAGCAATGTATATGTAAGCATTGTTGTGAATACAGAAGATTCACAAAACAGCCGTGTTTCCACTCCCACTCCCGGAGAAGATGGAGACGACCCACAAATTGGCGTAAATGAAGAGAATGTAGTACACGACTTGAATGTATTCTTCTTTCATACAACCGATAGAAAAGGACTAAATACGACAGATCAGTCAGTAAACGTTGTTTCAATATATTTCAACCAACTAACAGGTAGTACGACAAAATATACAACAGAAACGAAAGAGATAGAAGGTTTAGAGATAGGTTCGTCTTATAATGTTCTGGTCATTGCAAACTTGGGCGAGTCTTTAAAAAACATAACTACCTTAGAAAACCTGCGTCAGTACATCGTTTCAACTCCGATAGTACAAACGAATTATTTTGTAATGGCATCTTCCGAAACGGGAACCCCTGTTACAATTCAAGCCACTTCCAAAAACAATCCGACCGTGGTTTCAGCAAACGTAGAACGACTGGCAGCACGGGTGGATTGTCATTGGAATAATGAGTATTCAGTGGGGAATGATAAAGTTGTCATCACACAAGCCATGTTAGTCAATAAATATACAGGAGGAACGTATGCCTTTAAACGAGTAACCAATTCTACTACAGACTTAACAACAATTGATTATTTGGGAACGGAAAAGGTAAATGTAGAGGGAAATCTTGCTGCAAATTATGTCATAGACCCCAAAACATTGAATTTGCCACAAACTAATATCGCTAATTCTTATGACCACTATTTCAGCACGTACTCTTGGAGTGCTACAGATAGTAACTGGAAATCATTGTCTACAGTAACTTCTACTCATAACGATGTAACCTATTCCTTGCTCGACTATACAACAGAGAATGTGGTAAAAGCAGAAGATAGTGAAAATACATGTGCCACTTATTGTACCGGCATTGTGTTTAAAGCAAAATATAAACCTGCAGGTATTTCTACTACTGATGGTACCTTTTACCGATATAACGGTACATGCTATGCTTCATTACCAGAAATAAAAAATGTAATCGGAGATCAATCCATTAGTGATAATAATTTGTCCCAGTTTGGTATTACTAAATATCAAGGTGGCAACTGTTATTATACTTACTGGATAAAACATGCCGAAGACGGAAATGATACAACGGTCAGTCCGATGGAATACGCCATTGTACGCAATAACATCTATCAGATAAACGTAACAGGAATAAACGATATCGGTACGGTAACGCCTACAGACTATGGCTTGTATTTGGAATGCACGGTTGCCGACTGGATTCCGGTAGATGAAATCACAATCGATTTCAGCGATAATTATGATGGAGAGATAAAAGGAATTTCTGTTGTACAGAATCAAGATGCTGTACTCGTTGCTTATAGTCAGGACAACGAGGTCCGCGATGCTCAATTCTCTTTCACAATGAATACTCCGGAAGGCATTGGATGGACGGCCCACCTTACCAATCCGGATGATTTTGAGTTTGTAGGCGACTATCATGGTGTAGGAGGTCAAGGTCCTGTTACGCTGCGTATACACCCCAGAAAAACTTTCGAGGAAGGAGTAACTCGCAAAACGGACATGTATATCACCATAGATACAGACAATAGTCCATTAAACTTCAACGTGGGCTCGGATGATACAAATAAGTTTCCGGGAGATGAGAATATTATCTCTATTCAGCAAGTTAGCACAATTGAATATGACAATCTTCTAAATAATTCACAAAACTGAGCACTATGAAAAAAAGAAATATTATATATAGCATTGTTTGTACATTGTGCTGTTTCATCTGCTTTTCGTGTTCGGATGAAAAAGGCAATCCCCTTGCCTCTTCTACAGAAACAGGACTAACCTTGCAAATAAATGCGGGACAGAATACTTTTACCCGTGCCGATGGAATTACTGACAGTTCCGCAGAAAGTGCATGGGACAACGTCATTCGTTATTTGGATGTATTCATATTCGATAGTACGACGGGAGAACTGGTTCCGAATTGTTATTTCCATTTTGGCGACGGCTCAAATATCGTTAATCCGGTTTGCCTGATTTCGGGCAATTGGAAAAACCGTTTCCAGGATCACAAAACTTGTGACGTATATGTGATAGCCAATTTACATATCCATTCTTCAGGAAACAATACAGCAAGTGAAACTGATTTAGAACAGATTCAAACTCTCAGTGATTTGCAGCAACTCGTAGACGAATATAAATATATATATCAATCCGTTTCACAAGATAGTAAAATGCCTTTTACCATGAGCGGGTATCGCATGGGATGGGAACCGGCTGAATCTTCCAATGTATATACCATACCTGTTGAATTGACCCGACTGGCCGCAAAAATAGAGATATCTTTAGATTTGAAGTTTACAACAGACCAAACAACAATCAATGGAACTACCTACCGGTACCCTACCAATGACGATATTGGTCAGTTGCAATATAGTGTCCATAACTATGCAACGAATGCACGAGTCTTGCCCGGTAATGATGATACATTCGGATATACCATAGCATCTGCAGCAGAAACGAGCCTTAAGTTTATGGACACAGACAATTCCGATAACTCAGTTCCTAAGATTATTGCCTACACTTATCCTACAGAATGGAGTAACGATATCTTAAAGGAAACGTATGTCATTCTCAACGCGCAACTGAAAAGTACTACTGATCAGGGGAGAGTTCCTCAATATATGAACAACTATTACAAGATTCCTCTCCGCCTCTCTACCGACGATAACAAGAAACTGGAGCGTAACCACTGGTATAAAGTAAAGGCAACAATAACAGCGAAAGGAAATGCCACACCCGATGAGCCGGTTGAAGTTACAAACGTACAATACGAAGTAGCTCCTTGGTATGATACGAATATAGATATTAACGGAGACACTCCACTGTATCTGGAACTGAGTGAATATGATGTGGTGATGCGAAATGTGGATACGTATGATTTAACGTTTGCATCGTCAAGCCAGATAGTAAAAGATCTAACCAGCCAAAAAGCAGAAATTGAAATTACGGAAATTTATTACAAAAATAAATATGGTAAAAAGATAGATTTAACGAATGACCAGGACATCATGAACAACACTTATTTAAGTGTAAAGGGAGGTTTAAATGGTCATCTGGTTATACACAGCCCCATACCCGTAAACAAGACCATCCGTTATATCACACTAACGGTAAAGAATGCACAATACGATGAGTCTGATCAAGGTACTCACAGTTGCATCAAGACCGTAACCATCAAACAATATCCCTTGGAATATATTACAGGCATCTCCGGATTGTATTCGTATTTGGATGAGGATAAATATACCGGAGCATGGCCTAGGAATCGTTCCTACGAGATATTATCGTCTTTGGAATATTCCGGTGATAACTATGTGTATAATGACACTATACAAAAGGAAATCATCCATGGTTTTAATGGCACAATAAGTGGCTTGGATGGAAAAATTGGTAATAAAGTTGATATGAAAAGTAAATTCTATGTGGAAAATAATAATAATGAAGGCCGAATTTTTCGTATAGATTACAGTTACGTTAAAACTTACGAACAAGTATCATCTCTGCAAGATTTAGAGGAAAATGCTACTGTTTATGTAAGGAAATATATGTTAGAAAAAGACAAGACAGATGATGATGTATTGGTACCAGAAAACGAAGGAAAAAAATATCAAATCAATGTCACAGAACAGAAGGGAGGAGATTATATAAAAAAGGATGACGAATATATTCAAGTTCAAGAGGGTACAGGAGATTACACAATAGAAAAGAAAAGTAATAAAGGAACATACATAGACGTATATGGAAAGACAACGGATACTAATAAAAGTAATTATATATATTACGCGTATTATAAGGATCTCCCCTTATCATATTATTTGGAAGATAATGGTACAGCCTCCAATAATCAGATGTATCATGTAGTTATTACGTCCACTTCTGGAGATTATCAATTAGGACGTCCAATCATGAGCAAAGATACGGATAATGAGGAGATTGTTGATCCCAATAATCTTGACAATGACAAGCTGGTATCTCCTTCTTTCATGCTTGCATCACAATTAGGAAATAGTTCTACCATAAGCTGGGAAAAGGCTAAAAATCAATGTAAGAATTATGTAGAAGTAGGCATAAATGGAGAAGTTTACGATGACTGGCGACTTCCTACCGCGGCTGAAATTAATATCATCATTAAATATCAGACAGATACTAATGTAAATACGAAAAATGACAGAGCCGTAATGGATTATGTATTGAATTATGAAGGCCAAAGCAATCCTGATTATTGGGTTTCACGCTCTAATTACTTCATGCATATACCTGCAAGTGGAGCAGGAACATTAGAAAAAGAAGAATCAAGTGAAGCCGAGCACCGTGTCCGTTGCGTCCGTGATTTTCATGTCGGAGAACCTACAGAATAACCTTTCGAAGTAAAAAAAGAATAAGTTATGATTAAGAAAATAGCATTCTATCTCATAGCAGGCATCGTAACGATGCTTTCTGGCTGTGTCGACCCGGATATGGGAAAGACAGGCGGTAATACCAGCCTGCCCGATGAACTGAGCCTTCGGTTCAGTTTTACGATACCGGGAAATACGGTAGTCAATACCCGCTCTATTGACCCCGACGGAGAGCCTGTTTCATCTATCTGGCTGTTTCTCTTCAATGAAAGCGGTTATTATTTAGGGCATGTACGGGCAAATGAAGTTACATACCAAAAAACAGATACCAATGAGGGAGGTACATTCTCTACCCCTTCTATCCCCAGCACGGTGCGCCGCATCCACTTTATAGCCAACTATAATGCGGCAGATGTGGACGACAGCGAATTGCTGAACCGTACAGAAAAAGAAGTAATGACCCGTTTTACCTCTTCATCGGGCCGACTGGTATATTGGGGTCGGAAAGTCTTTACAAGCAAAGACGACTTGACTTCTTATTTTACTAATAAGAATAATACTCAAACTTCATCGCCGATCATACTTTACCGCAATCAAGCAGCTGTCACTTATCAGAAAGCAAAGAATGTAACGGGTGAATTTGAAATTCAAGGTTTTGCCATTTGTAATACATACGCCAAGGGTACGGTTGTTCCTTACAATCATCAGAATGAAACAAATCCGTTCGATTTCGATTTAACAACAGAGAGCCAAGGACGTGCTGTCCACGATTATGTGACACTCTGCTCTGGTGAAGATCTGATAAAGGCAACCGATCCGGAGGATACGGAAGTACAGAATCAATGGGGATTACGGTATATTTTCGAGCATGAAAATGCACAGGATGATCCGATGTTCGCCATCTTTAAGATTGACGGCAAATATTACAAGCTGATGATTGTAGATGATCAATCCAATCCGTATAAGATTATCCGCAATCACCGTTATATTTTCAACTTCCATAGTGCTCCCCCAACCACATTGGGATATGCCACCTTTGAGGAAGCAAAAAATGGCGTAGCTGCCAATAACGTATGGGTATCTATAGATAATGAACTGCCTTCCATCGGCGACGGAACTTCTGCGCTGACGATTGAGGGAGAAACAACCCGAATCTATACGGAACGAAAAGATGAGGTCATCAACTTTACCTGCACAGGAGGAATTACGTCCGATCAGGTAACTGCTACTTGGCTTTCCAACGAAGGACTGGCAAGCAGCGACCTGAATTTACAGTATGATCCCGCTACCGGTAAGGGAAGTGTGACTGTTTCCCTGAATGAAATAGCCGATACTCCCCAATATGGTACGTTACAGATAAAGGCAGGAAAGTATCCGCGCACCATACAGATTGTCTATTTGAATAAATTCGACTTTGCACCGGTATGGACTTCCAGTTCAGTACCGAGACGTTCCGGCGAACCGGTGTCTATTGTATTCAATATACCCGACACCTATCCCGAAGAACTTTTCCCGGTAGAGTGCAAAATTTCGTGCAACCTGTTCGATGCAAACACAAACAACCAGTTGGAAGTGATAGAGGAAAAAACCTCTTTCACCATAGACGGAAAAGAGGTAGTACGAGACTGGGATTACAAATATGTATACAAAGCCGACAAGCCGGGCTTGCATCGTGTGGACTTCAAAACGCTGATGAACAGTTACCCTGCCAATCCCGATTCTCCAGCAACGGAGAATGAGGTATTGACCTGGTTTCTGGAAGCACCGTATTTCAATACGATAGAACGAACTATCAATATGGTGAATGATGAGTATGCTGACCAGAAGATTATTATTTACGAAACGACATTGAATGGTAATCAAGCATCCGGTACTTACGAACGTAAGATTGCTCCCATAAAAGGACAGACTTTCGATTTAAAATTCTATCTGGAAAACGGTACTCCGGCAAATACGAAAATACGTATCTACATGGACAAGGCGGTAGAACCTGGATATCAGGAAGGTAAGTGGCCCGCTAATTTAAGCGAAGCCCGATATGATGCCCCCGATGCAGGCCGATATTTTATCTATACGGTTCCAGATACCGCATTATTGGATAAAAACAACAGATACCTTGTATCCATTCCTTTCCGCACGGTTTCGGCTCAATGTGAAGGTTATGCTCGTATTGCGGCTGCCAGTACCGATAACGATGCTGACCATTGCTATAAGTCAGCTATTGTTACTCGTGTCAATAATCCGGAAGCGTATAACTTTAACTTACAAGCTAATAATACTAAAGAGCTTTCATTACCCTACGGTACAGGACAGGAGGTAACGCTAAGTATCACCCCCGATTTGGGAAGCCATACCGTATCTTCCTGTAAAATCCTCATCAAAACCCAAAATCTGGAACCGGCAGACAAGGATGCTGTTGTATGGGACAATGAGCTGGACGGGTACGTATGGACCATTACAGACCTAAGTGCCCAAAAGTATACATTGGACATGCTAACAAAAGACGTCGTAAGTGCTGAAACCGTAACAATCAGCGAAATAAGCGGCAATGTGGCGTTTTATGAAGATGAGATTACGATAAAGAATCAGATTCTTAGCGGGGATATACAGATTAATAATGGCTATACATTCCAGACGACTTCTCCTTTCATTGCTTTGGAGAAATCGGATGGTACACGTATCGGGGCGTTTACTGTAACTGCAACCATTGACAGAAATATAGGAATTTATCAGTTGACTCTCCGTGGCGAATACGACTTTACCGAGAATGAAGAATTGAAGGTGATTTATTCGCCCTTAAATGATACGAATGTCTATGTAGGCCAAACAACCATTACGGAATTGTTGAAGTCGCCAACGTTGAATTTACAATTGCAACAATAGCCCGGTAACCTAATACTGACAGATCATCTATCAATCATAACACAAAAATCTCCTGCTTTAGCCTTTGTTTATTGATGGCTAAAAGCAGGAGATTTTTGCTTCGGCAATTTTATTTTAAAACTGTTTTCCTATGGTTGAGGGTGTGCATCCCCCATGGGATCAGTCTTTGTAAATAGCCTTCTTTCCGGCAAGCAACGTATTCTTCATCAACGATACGATGGTCATCGGTCCTACTCCTCCCGGAACCGGAGTGATGTACGAGCATTTAGGAGCAACTTCATCGAATTTCACGTCGCCTGTCAGTTTAAAGCCCGACTTCTTTGTCGCATCGGGTACACGTGTAGTACCTACGTCAATCACTACTGCACCTTCTTTTACCATGTCGGCTTTCACAAAGTTGGGCTGTCCCATGGCTGCAATAATAATATCTGCTTCACGGCATTCTCTTACAAGATCCTTGCTCCGGCTGTGACAAACCGTAACCGTAGCATCGCCCGGATAGGCTTTCTGCATCATCAGCATCGCCATCGGCTTGCCTACGATGTTGCTTCTTCCCAAAATCACACATTTCTTGCCCTGAGTTTCGATGTTATAGCGTCTCAGCAATTCCAAAATTCCATTTGGAGTAGCCGATACATAACAAGGAAGACCAATCGACAATCGCCCTACGTTGATAGGATGGAAACCGTCCACATCCTTGCGGTAGTCTATTGTTTCAATCACTTTCTGCTCGGAGATATGTTTGGGCAGAGGCAACTGTACGATAAATCCGTCAATATCGGGATCGTTATTCAACTCGCGTACTTTTGCCAGCAGCTCTTCTTCAGTTACATCGCTTTCGTAACGGATGAGCGTTGACTTGAAACCACATACTTCACATGCCTTGACTTTTGCGGCAACATACGTTTCACTTCCTCCGTCGTGTCCTACCAACACCGCAGCCAGATGCGGACGCTTGCCTCCACGGGCAACAATATCGGCTACTTCGGCAGCAATTTCTTGCTTGACCTGTTCCGAAACCTCTTTTCCATTAATCAGTGTCATAATACAAACTGCTATATTAGGTTATTCATAGTACTAACAAATTTACGACTTTTCGACGGGGCCTGACAGAGATGGAATCTGTGTTTATATTTTATTAACTTTCATTTGACCGGCAGGTCCGAGTATTTCTTATGCCCCCGTACCTTCGACTGCCACAAGATGCTGAACGAAAATCGTCCGGACACGTTGAAGCAGACGGCATTATCCAAGTTCTCCTGCCGGTCGGCTTTAAACTGCGGACACAGACGGGCATATTCTTTTCTCGCCTGTATCACGGCACGGAAATTTCCCCAGTCGCCTTTCAGCAAAAAGACACATGCTGCCACATAGTCCAGACACGCCCGTATCTTCATAACCGGACGCAATTCTTCGGGAGGAAGGTTTTTATACAGCATCAGCAGGTTATTGCGGAAATTCAGAAAGGTCTTCCGCGGATTCTCTTTCTTCAGCGTAGCTCCTCCTACATGCCAGACTTTGCTTTCGGGCAGGCAGAAGAGTTTGTAACCACGGCTTCGCAAACGCCAGCACAAGTCTATCTCCTCCATGTGGGCAAAGAAACGTCCGTCCAGACCGCCTACTTCACGATATTTATCCAACCGGATAAACAACGCAGCTCCTGTTGCCCAAAAAACAGATATCGGTGTGTCATATTGTCCTTTGTCTTTTTCTACGACCTCGAAGATACGCCCGCGACAGAACGGATAGCCGTAGCGGTCGATAAACCCTCCGGCCGCTCCGGCATATTCAAAACGATCCTTCTGCTTCCAGTCGAGCAGTTTGGGCTGACACGCTGCTACATCCGGATGAAGGTCCATATATTCCACCATCGGAGTCAGCCAGCCGGGAGCAACTTCAACGTCGCTGTTGAGCAATACCGCATATTCGGCATCAACTTGTTCGAAAGCCTTGTTGTAGCCGTCGGCAAAGCCGTAATTCCGGTCCAAACGAATCAGACGGACTGCTGGAAACTCCTGCTCCACTATGCGGCAGGAGTCATCGGACGATCCGTTGTCTGCTACGCACACTTCTATCCCCTCGCCAGCAGAACCAGCCAGCACGGAAGGCAGAAAACGGCGAAGCATCTCAGCTCCGTTCCAGTTCAAGATGACTACAGAAACCTTGTTCATATCATTGTTCCTTTCAGCGCAGTACCTTCTTCATTGAAGTCGCCCAGACGAACCCGTACCAAATGATTGTCCAGATTGTCGTCGTGATTCAACTCCACACGGATATAGTTTGCCGTAAACCCATGCATTGGCGTTCCGGCTTTGGAATGCTCCATCAGCACGGTGGCCTCCTGTCCGATGTGACGGGCATAGAAAGCCCTTGTCTTTTCGTCCGACAAAGCCAAGAGCCGCTGGCTTCTCTGATGCTTATCTTCGGGAGAAACCACATAATCGATCTTCAGCGCCTGTGTTCCGGGACGTTCCGAATAGCTGAACACATGCAACTGGGTTACATCCAGACTACGTATAAACTCGTAAGCCTGTTCAAAATATTCCGGAGTCTCCCCGCGCGTACCCACAATCACGTCCACGCCGATAAAGGCATCGGGCATCAGCGATTTAATCTTCTGTATCTTGTGTGCAAAGAGTGCCGTATCGTAACGGCGGCGCATCAGCTTCAGCACCTCGTCGCATCCCGACTGCAACGGGATATGGAAATGAGGCATAAAACGACGCGAACGGGATACATATTCTATAATCTCGTCGGTGAGCAGATTGGGCTCGATGGAAGAGATACGGTAACGCTCAATGCCTTCCACCTCGTCGAGTGCCTTCACCAGATCGAAGAAACTTTCTCCCGTCGTCTTGCCAAAGTCACCGATATTGACACCCGTCAGCACGATCTCCTTGCCGTCTTCTGCCGCTACCTGCCGCGCCTGCTCTACCAGATCGGCAATCTTTCCATTACGACTCCGGCCGCGTGCAAACGGAATGGTACAGTAGGAACAGAAATAATCGCACCCGTCCTGCACCTTCAGGAAATAGCGCGTACGGTCGCCTTTGGAGCACGAAGGAACAAAGGTACGGATATCCTTTGTAGCCGTGGTGATAGCCTCACCATGCTCGTGTTTCTCCAGATTGCCCAAATATTTCATCAGGTCGCCTTTCTGCTCGGCTCCCAATACAAGATCTACTCCTTCAATGTCTGCCACCTGTCCCGGCTTCAACTGAGCATAGCATCCTGTTACCACAATAAAGGCACCCGGATGTTCTTTTGCCAGACGATGAATGGCTTGCCGGCATTTCTTATCCGCCATTTCGGTCACCGAACAGGTATTGATTACACAAATGTCCGCCTGCTCGCCCTTACGAGCGGTACGCACACCCGCCTCCTTCAGTATTTTACCGATAGTGGAAGTTTCTGCAAAGTTCAGTTTGCAGCCCAATGTATAATAAACAGCTTTTTTATTCTGAAAAATAGTGGTATCTGTCATACGTTAATATAATGATTCGAATTGCAAAGTTACGCATTATTATCTGAACACAAAGATAACTGCCTCATCTTACCCCCAAGAAAAGATAAAATCAGGATCAAAAAGAGTCTCTCCTCTGGAAATCTGCCCGTCCCTTCAGAGAAAATGGGAAAAATCGTTTAAATATACGAAAGATTTACGTATTTACCTTATCAGGAAACATCTTTTAGGAAGAAAACTATTTAAAAACATATTTTTTTTGAAAAAAAACGCTCCAAAGAGAACAACGTATCAAAAAACTCTATATCTTTGCAGTGTTTTAAGAAAACGACATAAGTATTACAGATTTAAAAAAGCAAAGAAAATGAAAAAATTAGTATTTTTGTTCGTAGCATTCGCTGCTGTATCTTTCGCATCATGTGGTAACAAAGCAGCTAACAATGAAGAAGCAGCTGATTCAGCAGCAGTTGAAACAGTAGAAGAAGCAGCTCCGGTTGTTGACTCTACAGCAGTTGCAGCAGATTCTGCAGCAGTTGATTCTGCAGCAGTAGTTGCTGAATAATTTCGAACAACATTCGAGAGAATTGAAAGTCTGGCGCATGCGAAAGCATACTCAGACTTTTTTTTATGCCCTTACGTTTCCTCATTCTACAGGTTCCCTTTCCTAAAAAAAACTCTTGTAATTCAAGACATAAAATTTACTTTCCACAACTACTCCACTCCACAAAGATTCCAATTCTTTCGCAGCAATCGTACAGATCCCCATAGGATGTTATCCGGATACACACTATTCATTTATTGCACAAAGTTTACCAAAGACATAAAAAAAAGAAATCCCGAGTAGAATAAAAGTTCTACTCAGGATTTTATCAAGTATTTACAGACTGCAAAATTAAGCTTCTTCTGCAACGACTTCGAAAGGAATTTCAACAGAAACTTCCTTGTGAAGTTTAACGATTGCTTTGTAGTGACCAACTTCCTTCACTGCATCCTTAACAACGATAATCTTACGATCGATGTTGTGACCCAATTTAGCAAGTTCTTCAGCAATCTGAATATTACCAACTGAACCATAGATAGCACCTGTAGCGCTAACTTTTGTAGCGATCTTCAAAGATACACCCTTCAAAGATTCTGCAACTGCTTCAGCATCTTTCTTAATCTTTTCCAATTTGTGAGCACGCTGTTTCAATTCTTCAGCCAGCATTTTCTTAGCAGCCGGAGAAGCGATAACTGCTTTGCCTGTCGGAATAAGATAGTTACGACCATAACCTGACTTAACGGTTACAATATCATTCTTGTAGCCCAAGTTAACTACGTCTTCTTTCAAAATAATTTCCATACTCTTATTCCTCCTTTAATTATTTCATCATATCAGTTACGAAAGGCAGCAAAGCCAAGTGACGAGCTCTCTTAACAGCCTGCGCAATACGACGCTGGAACTTCAATGAAGTACCTGTAATACGGCGCGGAAGGATCTTACCCTGTTCGTTCAAGAATTTCTTCAAGAATTCAGGATCTTTGTAGTCGATATACTTAATACCACTCTTTTTGAAACGGCAGTATTTTTTCTTTTTAACGTCTACTGAAGGCGGAGTTAAATATCTGATTTCTGATTGTTGCTGTGCCATGATTAGTTTTCCTCCTTTTTAGTTGATTTAACATTTCTTCTCTTAGCAGCGTATTCTGCAGCGTATTTGTCCATCTTGAAAGTCAAGAAACGGATAACACGTTCGTCACGACGGAAGTTTACTTCGAGCTTTTCGATTACCGACGGTTCTGCTTTAAATTCAATCAGCTGATAGAAACCAGTAGATTTCTTCTGAATTGGGTAAGCCAATTTCTTCAATCCCCAGTTTTCTTCATTAATGATCTCCGCACCTTCCCCTGTCAGGATAGCTTTGAACTTTTCTACCGCTTCCTTCATCTGAACATCAGATAAAACGGGAGTTAAAATGAAAACGGTTTCGTATTGATTCATACTATTCGTTGATTAAAATATTAATAATAAATTTTCAAATGCGGCGCAAAGTTACGACTTTTTCTCTAATATACAAACGATTGTGACCTTTTTATATGATAAAGAATGTTATTTTGAGGCATTTCCCTATAGAATATATGGTAAAAGTATCGTATATTTGCGTAGTTGTTTAAACAATAATTAGATGATAGAACAGTTTAATTTTGACATACAGCTTATTTTTGCTATACTTAACGGAAAAGTTTCAGCTGCAATCAATCGTAAATTAAGCCGTAACTTTCGGCAAAACGGTATGGACATTACTCCCGAACAGTGGACGGTATTATTATTCTTATGGGAAAAAGACGGCGTAACCCAGCAAGAGCTGTGTAACGCTACATTCAAAGACAAACCCAGTATGACCCGGCTAATTGATAACATGGAACGTCAGCACTTGGTTGTACGCATCTCCGACAAACGAGATCGGCGTACCAACCTGATACACCTGACAAAAACCGGAAAAGAACTGGAGGAAAAAGCACGCTTTATAGCCAACAAGACATTGAAAGAAGCTCTTCACGGACTCACACTGGAAGAATTGAGAGTAAGCCAGGAAGTTCTCCGTAAGATATTTACCAATACAAAAGACTAATAGTAAGGTTTTTTATTTTTTTTCATCAAATAATTTCCTCAATACAAGAATTATCCTTTAATTTGTAACCAAGAAAAAAATAAACCATAAAATAGAAGACACACATGAAAAGCTTTTTAAAGAACTTAGGATTGATTCTGGTTGTAATCGGAGCAGTAATCCTGATTGCCTGCTATTTCGGAGGCAATGTAAACGACAATGCAGTTTTAGCAACTTCTCTGGTTCTCATTATCGTGGGATTAATCTCTTACATCATGCTGAACAAACGTATCGTTGAGTAATATTGAGTCAATCCAGAAAAGAAATAAAAAAACCTGAATTCTTACGGAATTCAGGTTTTTTTTGTGTCTATGCTTTTCATCATTCCTGTTCAGGAGTAATCAGCTTATATCCTTTACCATGGATATTGATAATCTCGATCGAATCATCATCTTTCAGATGCTTACGCAATTTCGTAATGTATACGTCCATGCTTCGTGCATTGAAGTAATTATCGTCAATCCAGATAGTCTTCAAGGCAAAGTCACGCTGAAGGATTTCGTTGGCATGTGCACAAAGCAATCCCAGCAATTCAGACTCCTTGGTAGTCAGCTTGGTCTGTTTGTCACCGATTGACAGAATCTGCTTCTGCGTGTCGAATGTAAAGCGACCGATTTTATACAAGTTGCTTTCTTTGTTACGTTTGCCACGAACACGGCGCAAGATAGCTTCAATACGGAAAGTCAGTTCCTCCATACTGAAAGGTTTGGTGATGTAATCGTCTGCACCAATCTTGAAACCTTCCAGAATATCTTCCTTCAATGTCTTGGCTGTAAGGAAAATAATAGGAATTTCAGCATTTGCCTGACGAATTTCCTGTGCCAGCGTAAACCCATCTTTCTTTGGCATCATTACGTCGAGCACACACAAATCATACTTATTCTTCAGAAAGGCCTTGAAACCGGCTTCCCCATCAGGGAAGAGCTCAGCCGAATATCCTTTCGCCTGCAAATATTCTCTTAAGAGCATGCCAAGATTCTCATCATCCTCGCACAACAAAATACGCAATTTTTCGTCCATATCAGTCTTCTTTAAATAAAGGTAATACAATAATAAATTTAGTTCCCACATTCAGTTCACTTTCGGCACGTATCGTTCCCTTGTGATCTGTTATGATCTTTTTCACATAGGCCAAGCCCAAACCAAAGCCTTTCACATCGTGCAAATTGCCTGTATGAACCCGGTAGAACTTTTCAAATATCTTTTTCAGGTTTTCCTTCTTGATACCGATACCATTGTCTTCTATCGATATATGAAGTTTTCCTGATTCATTCCAAGTACGAACCTTCAAATGGATATTAACATCTGGCTTCTTATACTTCAATGCATTATCCAGAAGATTAAAAATCACATTGGTGAAATGCATTTCATCTACATAGACAAACGGGTCATCTGCATCAAGTGCTACATCCAGTGTTCCATTACAATTCTCAACTTTCAACCGGAAAGTATTGGTTACTCCGTAAATCAGTTCATTGGCGTCTACCTCTTTCTTTTTCAACGTAGCTTTCTGACGCTCGAACATAGACATCTGAAGTACTTTCTCTACTTGAAAACGCAAGCGCTTAGTTTCATCGTTTATTACTCCCGAAATGTGTTTAAACATTGCAGGCGACTTGCTGATTGCCGGATCGTTCAACATCTGCGCAGCCAAAGAGATGGTTGAGATAGGTGTCTTGAACTCATGTGTCATATTGTTGATGAAATCGTTCTTAATCTCTGTAAGCTTCTTCTGCCGGAAGATGATGTAGATGGTAAAGATAAACGTTACCAGCAATACCAGCGTAAAGATGATAGACGGAATCATGAACCGTACGGAACTGAAGATGTAATTATCCATTGTCGGAAAGAATACATTCACAAATCCCATCTTGGCCGGAGGATCTTTTTCAAAAAGCAACCGTGAGTAAACTTTTTCATTATCGTATTCATAATCCGAGCAACGATAAATTTCTTTTCCATCACGATCGGTTACCGTAAAATGATAAGGGATATCTACTCCGTTATTCTTCAACTCCGAGTTCAGAAAATAATCCAGCTGCTTAAAGTTCACCCGTTCTTTCAACGGCTTGTCGCTTGCAGTATACAGGATGTTATAAATAACCTCATTCAGCAAGGCACGCTGATAAATATAACGTTCCTTTACAATTTCCTGTAGGGTCCGGGAAGTCTGAGGTATATTCTTCCCTGTAGAAATAATCTCTTTAGGAATACTTGAAGGACGGTTTATCACCGTTTTCCATTCAAAAGTAGAAATGGTACTTCCATCGGAAGAGCCAATCAGTACACTTCCACTAGACTGTGACTGATGCTGCATCTGAAACTGCTGGGAAAGCTGTGCTGCACGTTCGGTAGCCGCCACGTCTTTTTCCAGATACTTTTTAGTTTCCACTAACTCCAGGTTATGCACAGCCTGGGCAAGGCTTCGTCCGACGTTTTCTTCGAACTGTTCCTTACGCATCTTGACCATCTCTTCTATATAGCTTACCTGTAAATAAAGTAGACTCAGAAAAGAAAGCCCCATTACAATACCTAATATCCAAATAGTTGACTTTTTCATGGAGGCAAATTTAAACGGCTATTATTTACGAGATACTTTACTTAACATGTTTTAATCTGCGATTCTTTTATATTAACAAAATCCGAACTTTTACATGTTATTTTAAAAACTTCACATCCCGTTTTCCGCGGTCTTAATGCAAAAATAATAAAATTTTAAATTAATAACAAACAAAGTAAGCTAATTGTTTAAGCTTCGTTAAATAAAAAAGGCCGCATTTTTAAGAAATGCGACCTTTGTAATCTATAAAAACAGCAATTAGAAAGTTTATGCTTCTTCTTTTTCCTGTTCTTCGAATTCTTTCATCAACTTATTCTGAACATCCGTTGGAACAAGTTCGTAACTTGCGAACTTCATGATGAAAGAAGCACGACCACCTGTCAGTGAGCTCAAAGCAGTAGAGTAGTTTGACATCTCCTTCAATGGAACTTTAGCAGCCAGCTTTTCATATCCTTTTTCGCTGCTCATACCCATAATCATACCTCTACGTCCCTGCATATCACTCATGACATCGCCCAGCTTATCACTCGGAACAAACACTTCCACGTCGTAAATCGGTTCCAGAATCTTCGGTCCTGCATTTTTGAACGCTTCGCTGAATGCATGACGTCCTGCCAGCATGAAAGAGATTTCATTGGAGTCTACCGGGTGCATCTTACCATCATATACAATGACACGTACATCACGAGCATACGAACCGGTCAAAGGTCCTTGTTCCATACGGCTCATAATACCTTTCAAAATGGCAGGCATGAAGCGAGTATCGATAGCACCACCTACCACACTGTTAACAAATACCAATTTACCGCCCCATTCCAAATCGATGGTTTCCGAACTTTTCACGTTTATCTTGTACTCCTGTCCATTGAACTTATAGACTTCAGGAGCTGGCATGCCTTCATAATAAGGTTCTACAATCAGATGAACCTCACCAAATTGTCCGGCACCACCCGACTGTTTCTTATGACGATAATCGGCACGGGCAGCCTTGGTAATCGTTTCACGATAAGGAATCTTCGGTTCGTAGAACTGTACCTGAAGCTTTTCGTTGTTTTCCAGACGCCATTTCAATGTACGCAAATGGAATTCTCCCTGTCCGTGTACCAGAATCTGCTTTAACTCCTTAGACTGTTCAACAACCCACGTAGGATCTTCCTCACGCATACGGTTCAATACAGCCATCATCTTTTCTGTATCAGCCTCATTGACCGGCTTGATGGCACGTGTATATTTCGGATTCGGATACTTGATAAAATTGAATCTGTTTTCGCAATCCTTGCCGTTCAACGTATTACCGGTCTTCACGTCTTTCAGTTTCACCGTACAACCGATATCGCCGGCACGAAGTTCGTCTACCTTTTCACGGTTGGCTCCAGCACATACATACAGTTGGGCCATACGTTCTTTAGAGCCACGGTCTGCATTACTCAAGTCATCACCTTCGTGTACCACACCGCTCATTACCTTAAAGTACTGAACATCTCCGATATGTGGCTCTACAGCTGTCTTAAAGAAATACAAAGAAGTAGGTCCGTTGGCATCAGGAGGAACAGGAACACCGCGGGTATTATGAACAACTGGCATTTCATCGACAAACGGAACGACATTGCCCAAGAACTCCATCAAGCGGCGAACGCCCATATCCTTACCGGCACATACACAGAATACCGGGAACATGCCACGTGCAGCCAATCCCTTACGGATACCTTCACGCATTTCGTCTTCCGTCAATGATTCAGACTCAAAGAAGCGTTCCATCAAGGTTTCATCGTGTTCAGCCGCAGCCTCAACCAGCGCTTTATGCCATTCCTGAGCCTTTTCCATTTCTTCGGCAGGGATATCCTCTATGGTAGGTGCACCACCATCGGGTCCCCATGAATATTTTTTCATTAAAAGTACATCGATCAATGAATTGAAGTCGGGTCCGGTAGCCAACGGATACTGAACCGGAACAACTTTAGAACCGTAATTTTCCTTCAACTGTTCCAATACATGGTCGAAATCACACTTTTCACTATCAAGCTGGTTAACCAGGAAGATAACCGGTTTACCTAACTTTTCTGTATAACGAAAATGATTCTGCGTACCTACTTCGGGACCATACTGACCATTCAACAACAAAATAGCCGTATCTGTAACGTTCAATGCCGTAATAGCAGCTCCCACAAAGTCATCACTTCCCGGACAGTCGATGATATTCAGTTTTTTACCATTCCACTCTACATGATAAACGGTAGAGAAGACCGAGTAACCATACTCCTGCTCTACCGGAAAATAGTCGCTGACTGTATTTTTGGCAGTAATTCTGCCGCGACGTTTTATAATACCACTCTCATAGAGCAGCGCTTCTGTGAGGGTGGTTTTACCTGATCCGTCATTGCCAAGCAGGGCAATGTTTTTGATTTCATTGGTCTGATATACTTTCATGGTATTTCAAGATTTAATTAGTAAACAAAAGGATATGCTTTTCATATCTCTTACATAGTGATGCGCAAATTAGAAATTAATGAGCAAAAATGCAACAAATTCATTCGTGTTACTAAACTATGTTTTTAGACAGAAATTAACGATCAAGACTGGATATTCCTCCTTTCTCAAACTGGGAAAAAGCAATAAAAAAGGCCATGTCACAGCCTCTTACTTTACCGTGACATGACCTTTTTTGTCAAGTATTATAGCGATAATATACTATTACCAGATATTGACACGCTTTTCTGGTGCAATGTACATCGGGCTTTCCGGAGTAATATGGAAAGCATCGTACCAAGCCTGAATATGAGGCAGCGCACCGTTTACACGCCATTCACCCAATGAGTGAGGATCCGATTTTGTACGAGAGCGAATTTCCTCATCACGAATGTTGGCAGCCCATACTGTAGCATAAGCCAGGAAGAAACGCTGTTCCGGAGTAAATCCGTCTACGTTACCCAGAGGATGTTCTTTCGTAGCATTCTGGAATGCTAGGAATGCAACATTCAGACCTCCATGGTCGGCCAGATTTTCACCTAATGTCAATTCACCATTTGCTTTCAGTCCCGGCAATACTTCGATGTTGTTGAAGAAATCAACCATCACTTTTGCACGAGCATCGAAACGTTCAGCATCGCCTGCTGCCCACCAGTCGGTCAGATTACCGTTCTTATCGTACTGACGACCCTGGTCATCGAATCCGTGAGTCATTTCATGACCGATAACTACACCAATAGCACCATAATTGAATGCGTCATCAGCGTTCATATCGAAGAACGGATATTGCAGAATACCGGCAGGGAAACAGATTTCGTTAGTAGAAGGATTATAATAAGCATTTACAGTCTGCGGAGTCATCAACCATTCATCTTTGTCGACCGGTTTGCCCAGACGGCTGTACATATCATCCAATCCCCATTTGTTGGCACGGCAAGCATTGGCCCAATAAGAATCCTTCTTGATTTCCAGATTAGAATAATCCTTCCATTTGTCAGGATATCCCACTTTTACATGGAAAGCAGCCAGTTTTTCCTGAGCCACCATTTTGGTGCTGTCGCTCATCCATTCCTGTGCCTGGATACGTTCACCAAGAGCTTCCTGCAAGTTCTTTACCAGCTTCACCATACGTTCCTTAGCTGCTGCCGGGAAATATTTCTCTACATACATCTGTCCGACAGCCTCACCCAACATACTTTCTACGGCACCAACGGCACGCTTCCAGCGAGGAGAATTCTGCTGACGTCCAGACAATACCTTTCCGTAGAAATCGAAACGGGCAGCTACAAAATCATCGCTCAGGTATGAAGCTGCTGCATCCAGCAAGTTATACTGCAAATAAGAAACATGTTTAGATACAGGAAGTGTATTGATCAGTTTTTCTACTTCTTTCAAAGGTTCGATTTGCATTACGTTCAGGTCTGTAACTTCCTTAACGCCCAAACCTTTCAAATAAGTATCCCAGTCGATGCCAGCGAATGTCTTCTTCAAATCAGCATAAGACATCTTATGATAGTTGGCTTCCGGATCACGCTGCTGAACAGCACTGAAAGCTTCCTTGGCAATAGAAGTTTCAATTTCCATTACATCTGCCATCTTCTGCTGAGCCTCAGCTTCAGAGAAACCAGCCAATGTAAAGAGTTTGGCGATATACTTCTTATAGTTCTCACGTACATTGACAGTGGCACTATCATTGTCAAGATAATATTCCTTTTCGCCCAGGTTAAATCCACCCTGACTGATCTGGAACATATTTACATCACTGTTTTTCGGATCGGCATATACAAAGCTTGAGAAGTAAGTACCGATACCGTTATTCAGCAATTCCACCATCATAGGAATGATTTCGCTTTTATCTTTCAAAGCAGCAATCTTATCCAATTCCGGCTTGATAGGATTCATACCCTCTTTATTGAGGGTTACACTATCCATTGCCATATTATACAGGTCGCCAATCTTCTGAGCCAGCGTACCCTGCTGATTTTGTTTTGAAGCCAGCCCTTCGATAAGTTCCTGCAATTGCTTGCGGTTGTTTTCAATCAGCACTTCAAACGTTCCATAACGAGAATACTCAGCAGTCAGCGGATGATTCTTCATCCAGCCTCCACATGCATAATGATAGAAATCCTGACTTGCAGAAACTGTTGTGTCAAGATTTGCCAAGTCGATGCCAGAAGTACTCTTTGCTTCCTTCTGACCGGCACAGCCAGTCATAGCAGCGGCAACAAGTACTGCCATAGCAGCAAAATGTTTTGTTTTCATAAGCGTTTATAATTATAGAGTTTTTAATTTTTAAGTTCTTCCAATTCCAAAGAAACATTCTCCCACTCTTCCTCAGCATCCGAAATCTGTTTTTTCAGCTGCTGATGCTGTTCGTACAATTTCATGTCGGAAGCTCCCTCGGGCGTAGCCATCTGAGCTTCCAGTGCAGCAACCTCCTTTTCCAGGCGTTCAATCAGCGCTTCACAGTCGGCAACCTGCTTCTCCAGTTTACGGATTTTCTTGTTTTGCTCTTTCTGCGCCTCATACGAAAGTTTATTCTCGCTGGCAGGTACCGGATCGTCTTTCTTGACAGACTGAGCAGTTGTTGGCGACTGAGAGAGTTGCAGTTCATTGAGGCTTTCCATTTTCTTTTTCTGCAAGAAATCGTAAATGCCGCCGATGTGTTCTTTCACAACTCCCCCACCGAACTCATAAACCTTTGTAACCAGTCCGTCCAGAAACTCACGGTCGTGAGAAACAACAATAACCGTTCCGTCAAACTCGCGGATGGCATCTTTCAATACATCCTTGGAACGCATATCCAGGTGGTTGGTAGGCTCATCCAGTATCAGCAGATTCACCGGTTCCAGCAACAGCTTAATCATTGCCAGTCGGCTCCGTTCTCCTCCCGAAAGCACTTTCACCTTCTTATCGGAAGCCTCTCCGCCAAACATGAAAGCTCCTAATATATCACGTATTTTTAAACGTATATCTCCTTTGGCAACCGAGTCGATCGTATCAAATACCGTCAGATTCTCATCGAGCAACTGTGCCTGATTCTGTGCAAAATAACCAATCTGCACATTATGTCCTATCACCAGTTTTCCTTCGTACGGAATCTCACCCATGATACACTTTACCAAGGTAGATTTACCCTCACCGTTCTTTCCTACAAAGGCAACCTTCTCGCCCCGATTGATGGTCAAGGTCACATCATGAAAGACGACATGATCGCCGTACGCTTTCTTTACCCCTTCGCAGATAACAGGATAATTGCCCGAACGTATGGCTGGTGGAAATTTCAACCGCAGAGCAGAGTTGTCTTCTTCATCAATTTCAATCGGAACAATCTTCTCCAACTGCTTGATACGGCTCTGTACCTGTACAGCCTTTGTTGCCTTATAACGGAAACGTTCGATAAAATCTTCTGTATCCTTTATTTCTTTCTGCTGATTCTCATAAGCGCGCAACTGCTGTTCACGACGTTCCTTGCGGAGTACGACAAACTCGTCGTAAGGCACCTTATAATCATAAATTCGTCCGCAAGAAATCTCAATGGTCCGGTTGGTTACATTATTAATAAACGCACGGTCGTGACTTACCAGTACCACAGCCCCCGGACTCATTTTCAAAAAATTCTCCAGCCACTGAATACTTTCTATATCCAGATGGTTGGTCGGCTCGTCCAGCAACAAGACGTCCGGACGGCGCAACAGCAACTTTGCCAGTTCGATACGCATACGCCAGCCTCCACTGAACTCGCTGGTCGGACGGTCAAAATCGGAACGGCTGAATCCTAGTCCGACAAGCGTACGTTCTATTTCTGCCCGATAATTGGTCCCTCCCATCATCAGGAAACGCTCGTTATCGTGCGTAAAACGTTCAATCAGTTCATGATAGCTTTCCGAATCGTAATCCGTACGATCGGCCAGCTCCTGATTCATCTTTGCCAGTCTGTCCTGCAACTCAAATATATGTTCGAATGCCATTTCCGCCTCCGCCATGACAGTACGCGTATCACTGAGAATCATAACCTGCGGCAGATAACCGATGGTCACCCCTCTCTGTACAGCTACGCTTCCTTCAGTAGGTTTCTGCAAGCCAGCCAGAATCTTCAACATGGTCGACTTACCTGCACCGTTCTTACCAACCAGTGCAATACGGTCTTTCTTATTAATGACAAACGAAACATCCTCGAACAAAGGAGTAACTCCAAACTCAACTTTCAGTCCTTCAATAGAAATCATATATTCGCTCCAACTTTACAAAGTGCAGGCAAAGGTAGTATTTATTTCTCGTTAATTTATACATTTTGTGTATAAATCAGCATCATAATACTTTTACTCAGAGAGTAAACAAAAAATCCGCCGATGAACATAAACTGTCATCAGCGGATTTTTATCTATCAGAACAAATTAATGTCCCTGAAATTATTCTTCTGTATAGCGTTCAATAGTCTGCTCACGGTCCGGACCAACAGAAACAATCTTGATAGGAGTACCAAGCTGTTCTTCGAGGAATGAAATGTAGGCGTTGAATTCTTCAGGGAATTCATCTTCGCTTGTCATCTTAGTCATATCTGTCTTCCAACCCGGCATTTCTACATAAACAGGTTCTACACCTTCAGTTATGTCGAACGGGAAGTAATCGATTTCCTCGCCGTTTACCTTGTAAGCCACACAAGCCTTGACGGTATCGAAGCCATCGAGCACGTCACTCTTCATCAAGATAAGCTGAGTTACACCGTTAATCATGATAGCATAACGCAAAGCAACCAAGTCAACCCAACCACAACGACGTTCACGACCGGTTACCGCACCGTATTCATGTCCCAGATCGCGAATTGTCTTACCTGTTTCATCGAACAATTCAGTAGGGAACGGTCCTGAGCCGACACGTGTACAGTAAGCTTTCATGATACCATATACTTCACCGATTTTGTTCGGGCCCAGACCCAGACCGGTACAAGCACCAGCACAAATCGTGTTCGAAGAAGTAACAAACGGATAAGAACCGAAGTCCACATCCAGCATGGTACCCTGAGCACCTTCGCACAATACACTCTTTCCTTCCTTCAACAAGTTATTGATTTCATGTTCGCTGTCTACCAGATGGAACTGACGCAAGTATTCGATACCTTCCATCCACTGTTTTTCCAGTTCGGTGATATCGTATTCATAGTTCAGGCTCTTCAGGATCTTTTCGTGACGTGCTTTGGCAGCTGCATATTTTTCGTCGAAGTTATGCAGGATATCACCTACACGCAGACCGTTACGACTTACCTTATCCGTATAAGTCGGGCCGATACCCTTACCGGTAGTACCAACTTTCGAAGCACCTTTAGCAGCTTCGTAAGCAGCATCCAAAATACGGTGAGTAGGCAGAATCAGATGAGCTTTCTTCGAAATGTGCAGACGTTCCTTCAACGGATGACCGCTTGCCTCCAAAGCCTCAGCTTCAGCCTTGAACAAAGCTGGATCGAGTACCACACCGTTTCCGATAATATTGATTTTATCTCCCTGAAATATTCCTGAAGGAATAGAGCGGAGCACATATTTCTGACCTTCAAATTCAAGAGTATGACCTGCGTTCGGTCCTCCCTGAAAACGAGCAACAACATCATAGCGCGGAGTCAACACATCGACTACTTTCCCTTTTCCTTCGTCGCCCCATTGTAAACCTAGCAAAACATCTACTTTCATGATTTCCAACTTTTATATAAGTTTATTTACTTTTCTTACGTTTGGCCACCATACATTTATTGCACAATCCATATATATATAAGGAGTAGTGCGAAGCATGAAAACCTTTCAGTTTCGTTTCGGCTATTGCCTGCTTCAAGGTGTCATCTTCGAACTCGGAAACTTTTCCGCACGAAGTGCATATCATGTGATGATGGGTTTCATTATTATACGAACGTTCGTACTGTGAAGTGTTACCAAACTGATGTTTGATGACCAGTCCGGCATCAATCAGGAGTATGATTGTATTATAAAGAGTAGCACGACTTACACGGAATTTCTCTTTCTCGGCCATATAAGAATACAGCATGTCAATATCGAAATGCCCTTTTATGGTATAGATCGTATCGAGTATAGCATAACGCTCGGGTGTCTTGCGATGCCCGTTCTTCTGAAGATAATCCGTCAGAATCTGCTTTGCCTTATCTTTTATATTCTCTTCCATCCGGTAATTCGTTCAGGGTTCAAAGTTAATCTTTTTTGCGTAATTTAGAAAAACAATAAAAGAAAAATTTCTTTATTTGAGTCTTGCCTGAGCATCAGTATTCCAGATCCGCTTTTATCTCTTCGGCCAGTGCATGTACGGTAGGATTCTCCAATTTCATCCACAGTCCGAGCTGCTTGCTTACGACTCTTTTGCTTTCGCGCGACTGATGTGCAAACTTACGCAAGGCTACCGATGCGGCTTTCTGTACCTGCATGCTGCCACCTTCTATGGCGGTATAAGCCTGATCGAGGAATTCTGCCTCTGCACGCTCGTTCAACTTTTCTCCCTTCATGAGCAGACGAGCCATCAGCAGGAAACCGCACAGCTGAAACATTTCGCGTTCGTCCGCCATCCAGCGGAATACTATTTCCGAAGCGTAAGGCAGGCGCTGGAAAAGATTCATGACCGTATACTCTGCCAGCTCCGGATAATCCATTCCCTCTATCCAGATATCGGCAATCTCAGGGTAGAACGTGTCGACCGGCTGAAGTAATCCTGCCATGATCTTGCACTCCCTGATATTTTCTTTCCACAAGGCCTGCGCCAGCTCATGATTGGACTCATATTCGGCAGCAATTTCCTTTATACGCGGATATTCGATACCAAAGTTGAGCTTATACCCCATTCCTTTCTCACGCATGCTTTGCGAAATCATTCCGTTCATGAAAAGACGGAACTTCGACTTGATATCTCTGATTGTTTCGTGTATATTGCTATTCTCCATAATAAAAATAATAAATCCTATAGCAACAGCAGTCTTATCTCACAACAAGCTCTTGCTACAGGAAGATAGTTATAAATTAGAATAATCCCGGCTATACCGAAGCATCTGCTCGGCATATCCTTCGGTATAAGAAATCTGTACATCGACGATATTTCCTCCGGCATCGGCCTGAGGCGTGTAGACCGGATTCAAGAAGCCCTTGTAAGGTGCCAGATGCAAGCTGCGGTAACGTTGCAGTACCTCGGCATGCAATACCGGATCTACCTGTACGCCGTATGTTTCTACCAGCTGACGTGCGGCTTCGTAATCGCCTTCGCTCTTGATGCGCTGTATTTCTGCCAGCAACTTGCCGAACAACGTACGCAACTTGGCGTAATCGTTGATACGTACATAGGTCTTTCCATCGCGTACAACCATTTCGACTACCTTCTCGTCCTTTCCGTGTTCCAAAGCCCAGCGAGCAATCAACTGGCGGTTGCGCATGTGCGCCTCTTCTACCGTACATCCCGGTTCAATGCGTACAAGCTGTGTCATCAGTCCGTTCATCATGTACGAATAATATTCTGCCTTGTATGCCTCAGCATCGGGAACAAGTCCCAGCTCCACCATCTTGGCATCAGGCAAGTAATACAGTCCGAACAAATCGGCACGTGCTTCTTCAATCGTCGAGCCATGAGCTTTCAGCGCATCAGGGTCTACGCCCGGAAGCAGCTTGCCGGAGCCGTGTCCCAGACATTCATGCAAATCGGTATGCAGGTCGTCGGTTATGTCGGCATATTTCTCCAGCAACTCGCGTTCAACATCACTGTACACAAACTCTTCACGGAAACCGTTTCCACGGGCAGCCTTGTTATACGCATCGGTCAGATTGCCGATAGTAACCGACTTCGATCCGTGTACGCTGCGAATCCAGTTCGAATTCGGCAGATTGATACCGATAGCAGTTGACGGATACAAGTCGCCTGCCAGAATAGCTGCCGTAATCACCTTTGCCGAAACACCTTTCACCTCTTCTTTCTTGAAACGAGCATCTACCGGCGAATGGTCTTCGAACCACTGTGCATTGCTGCTGATGGTTTCCGTACGGTGAGTAGCTTCCATATCCTTGAAATTGACGATTGACTCCCAGCTGGCTTTCATACCCAGCGGGTCGCCATAGCTTTCAATAAATCCGTTGACAAAATCTACCTGCGAACCGGTATCTTTAAGCCATGCAATGGAATAGGCATCGAACACCTTCAAGTCGCCGCTACGGTAAAACTCGATAAGCAACCGGATAACCTCACGCTGTGCATCATTTTCGGCTACAGTTTCTGCCTTCTCCAGCCAGACAATGATTTTCTCTATTGCAGCCGAATACATACCACCTACCTTCCAGACCTGTTCGTATATACGACCGTCCTTCTTTACCAGCCGGCTGTTCATGCCATACATGACCGGTTCCGGATCATCGGCTTTCTTCTGAGCCGCATAAAACGCCTCAGCCTCTTGCTGGGTTACCCCCTCGTAATAATTGGCTGCCGACGTCTGTACCAGATCTTCTCCGTCTGCCTGATTCACACGTTTGGGCATGACGGCCGGATCGAATATCACCGGAAACAATTTGTCGCACATCGCCCGACAGGTTTCACCTTCTTCAAGCGGAAGTACTTCAGCTGGCAGCGACTGAATGACCTCTTCCAGATAAGCCGCCGTAAATCCCGGTACAAACTTGTCGCACGCATAGTGATGATGAATTCCGTTCGAGAACCATACACGTTTCAGGTACACTTCCAGTGCACGAAACGGTTCGCTCGTACGGTCGCCCTCAAAATGCGTATAAACAGCTTCCAGCAAACGGCGTATCTGTAAATTATACTTACCATTCTGATCAAACAAAATATCCCTTCCTTCCAAAGCTGCCTGCGAAAGATAATATATCAGTTGCTTCTGTCGCAACGACAACTGCTCGAAACCGGGAACCCGATAACGCAATATCTGCAAATCGGCAAACTGCTCTACAGTGTATGAAAATGAATTTTCTGACATTTTTCTTTTTAATCTTTTAAACAAACCTCCATTATCTAAATAAAAAAAGCCTTAAACTAAATGTCATTCCAAACGCAAAGAAAAAAGTAGTCAGAAAAAAAACTCCCCCATACCTTTCTTCCGTCTGGAATGACATCCCGTTTTTATTGTTGCTAAGTCTTCTCTAGTTCTAGTTGTTATCTGTTATTTTCCAGCTTTCGCCTTCTATAGTTATTCGGTGTTTCACCTACATTCTTGTAAAACGCTGCATAGAACGATTGTCGATTAGCAAAACCTACCATCGTACTGATTTCTTCCACATTTTTCTCTGCATAACGCTTGTCAATCAGCATGTGTAAAGCGTCTTTAATCCGATACTCGTTCACCAGGCATGAATAGTTCATTCCGAAACGGGAATTGATGACAGCCGACAAGTAACGGGTATTAGTCTTTAGCTCTTTCGCAAGATCTTTTGCTGAGTAATTCGGGTCTTTGTACTTCTTCTGAAGAACAATGATGTTCATAATTTTATCATACAATTCGTCCGCCAACTCGGCGCAGATCATGTTACGGTAAGGCGCATCTTTAATCTTCCTCTCCCGAAGATTATAGGGCCTTTTCTCTGAAACCCGACCGTTTCCGGTCATTAATTTGTCCTCTTCTCTCATCTGTCTTTTTATTTAGATAATGGTTGTTTCTACGCTATAAAACACTATAATTATACAAAATTGCTAAGAGTTTTTGTATTTTACAACAGAAATACGAGCTTATTTTCACGTTATATCATTTTTTCACATTTGAAACACCCTACAAATAAAAGATAAACGATTATTTAAAAGATTGAACTATCTTTGCCCGCAATTACATAAATATAAGAAATGGTACTGAAAACGCTGAAATCATATTTCGGATATACTCAATTCCGACCGCAACAGGAAGAAATCATCACTCAAATATTAAATAAAAAAGACACGCTGGTACTCATGCCCACCGGAGGTGGAAAATCAATATGCTACCAGCTTCCGGCATTACTTATGGAAGGGACTGCCATTGTAGTTTCTCCTCTTATCTCACTGATGAAAGATCAGGTGGAGAGTTTGCAGGCAAATGGTATCATCGCCCGTGCCCTGAACAGCACAAACGACGAAACAGCCGATGCCAACATCCGTTTCGAATGCCGGCAGGGAAGAGTGAAGTTACTCTATATTTCTCCCGAAAGGCTCCTGTCGGAAATCAACTTCCTGCTGAAAGATATCCGTATCTCGTTGTTCGCCATCGACGAGGCACACTGCATTTCGCAATGGGGACACGACTTCCGTCCGGAATATACCCAGTTGAAAGTGCTCCGCCAGCAGTTTCCGGATGTTCCGGTGGTGGCGCTGACGGCTACAGCCGACAAGATAACGCGGCAGGATATCATCAAGCAACTGGCCATGAGAGATCCGAAGGTCTTCATTTCTTCATTCGACCGTCCCAACCTGAGTCTGGATGTAAAACGTGGTTACCAACAGAAAGAGAAAATGCGTACCATTTTCGACTTCATCGCCCGGCATCGCGGAGAAAGTGGAATTATCTACTGCATGAGCCGAAACAAGACCGAAAAAGTGGCGGAAATGCTAGAGGAGCATGGTATCTCGACAGCGGTTTATCATGCCGGACTCAGTACGGCTGCACGTGAGGCGGCACAAGATGATTTTATCAACGACCGTGTACAGGTAGTCTGTGCGACGATTGCTTTCGGAATGGGGATAGACAAGTCGAATGTCCGCTGGGTCATTCACTACAACCTGCCCAAAAGTATTGAAAGTTTTTATCAGGAAATAGGTCGTGCAGGACGCGACGGACTGCCTAGCGATACCTTGCTGTTTTACTCTTTCGGCGACATTGTCCTGCTCTCGAAGTTCGCGGCTGAAAGCAGCCAGCAGGAAATCAACATGGAGAAACTGCACCGCATGCAGCAGTATGCCGAAGCCGATATCTGCCGGCGACGGATTCTGCTGAACTATTTCGGCGAAACGATGGATCACGACTGTGGCAACTGCGATGTCTGCCGCAATCCTCCCGAACGTTTCGACGGTACCATCATTGTGCAGAAAGCCTTGAGTGCCATCGCACGTGCCGACCAGCAGGTATCTACCAATACGCTGATTGATATTCTGAAAGGAGCTGCTACTCAGGAAATCATCGAACGGGGCTACGACAAATTGAAAACGTATGGTGCCGGACGGGATATTCCGGCTCGCGACTGGCAGGACTATCTGCTGCAAATGCTGAACTTAGGATATTTCGAAGTGGCATACAACGAAAAGAATCATCTGAAAATAACGGAGGCTGGACGAAAGGTGCTGTTCGGACACGAACGTGCTTTGCTGGTGGTCATCAAACGTGAGGATTATACAGAAAAGAAAGCAGGCAAAAAACGCAAGCAGTCTGCCCCGAACGATGTCTTGTTCCCTACGCCAATGGTGTTCGAAAACGAAGACGAACAGTTGTTCGAGGAACTCCGTGTACTGCGGAAACGACTCGCCGACCAGCAGGCGATACCGGCTTATATCGTACTTTCCGACAAGACGCTCCACCTGCTTGCTTCGTCACGCCCTACGACGATAGAGGCCTTCGGCGAAATAAGTGGTATCGGCGAATATAAAAGAGATAAATACGGTAAGGACTTTATTGAAGTCATCCGGAAGTTTGTCAGATAGGGAACCAATAAGTCAATTATTTTTATCAAGGTTTAATCGATGAACGGTAGCCTGATTCAATGTTTTCTGTTTCTGGCTTGTACTCTTTCTGACACGCCTAAAATAAACAAGCATACATTTTCAAAAAACGTCGGCACATTTTACAAAAAATATGCCGACGTTTTATCTAAAACCTCTGCACGTTTTTTGAAAATTTGTACAAATTTCCAGCAAAGGTTTAATCATTTATTATTCAATCACTTGCATTTCTTCAATTTCTCCATCAGTTCCAAGCGGGGAATACCCAACGAAATTGCTTTTTCATATGCTTCACTTGCCTCGTGCTTTTTCTCCATTTGTAAATAAATATCTCCCATCACCACATAGGTATCAGCATCCCGGTTATCCAATTTCAGCGCCTCTTCCAAATCGAGCAAAGCAGCATCGGGCAAGTTCTGCTCCAGTTCCAGATTAGCACGCATCTTATACAGGGAAGCATCCTTCGGATAATCCTCAATCAGCAAATTCATCCCATCTCGTGCAGCGATGTATCTTCCTTCTTTCTGATCCAGCATCGCCAGTCCCAGACGGGCAGCCTTGTGTTTGGCGTCCACTCCCAATATTACATTGTAGTCGATACGTGCCTCCTTGTACTGCCGCCGTTTCATATAGATATAGGCACGAAACAGACGAGCCTCCTTATCGTTCGGTAGCAGGTCGATCACGTTGCAATAGTCCAGATACGCCTTTTCGGTCAGATTCTTCTCCATGTAAAGAGTGGCACGGTTCAGCAGGATGGCTGTTGCATAAGGAGTAATATTCAAAGCCATGGTGTACGCTTCGATGGCTTCGTCTATCTTCCCCTGACGTTTCAGCACGGTTCCCAGGTTGGAAAAGAGCAAAGCATTCCGGGCATTGTACGGGTCAAGCCGCAGGGCTTCGCGAAACAATTGCTCGGCCTGTTGCAGACTGTCCTTGAAAGTATAGTCCATCGCCTTTTCCACCAGCTCGTTGTACGACTGCGCACGACCGGTTGTCAGCAAGAGGACACCTATCAAACATAGAAGTATTCTTTTCATTCAAACACAATTTTAATTAAATCTGTAAGCAAAGGTAATGGAATAATCTGTGGGGATAAGTGTATATTAAAAAGTTTTTGTAAGTTTGAACAATCATTTAAACAGAAACTATCATGAAACTAGAAAAAGCTATATTCGCCTGCGGGTGTTTTTGGGGAGCACAATACCAGTTCGAACATGCTAAAGGAGTAGTACGCTCCACAGTAGGTTACATCGGCGGACACAAGGAACATCCTGCCTACGAAGAGGTCAAGGCACATACTACCGGACATGCCGAAGCAACGCTGGTAGAATTCGATGCCGAACAGACATCGTTTACAGACTTATGCAAACTTTTTTTTGAGATTCACGATCCGGCACAGACCGACGGACAGGGTCCTGACATCGGACCACAGTACCGTAGTGAGATTTTTTATCTGAACGAAAAACAGAAACAGGAAGCCGAAGCGGTCATTGCTCTGCTGCGTGAAAAAGGATACGTGGTGAATACCAAACTTACTCCTGCCTCTACTTTCTGGGAAGCAGAAGAATATCATCAGCACTATTATGACAAGACGGGAGGAGAACCTTATTGCCATATCCGCACAAAGAAATTCTGATATTTCCGATAGCCAGTGTAATCAGCGTATATTTATACACAATATTGGATAATCCAACAAAAAAAACCGTTGCTGCAAAAATTGACAGCAACGGCTTTTTGTTCTTATCATTCAATTTCAGCAACCGAAACGAATCAGGCTTTTTTGATGTAATCGACAATCCATGCACCCACTTCCTTGGTTCCATATTTAGGCTTACCCTCAACCTGAATTTCGGGAGTACGTACACATTCGTCGAGTGAAGCATCGACTGCCTTACGAATCAGTGCACCTTCCTCTTTCAAGTCAAAGTATTCGAACAACATGGCAACGGACAGAATCTGTGCCAACGGATTGGCAATGTTCAGTCCCTTAGCCTGTGGCCATGAACCGTGAATAGGTTCGAACACCGGAGTGCTCTCACCGGTAGAAGCCGAAGGCAACAATCCCATAGAGCCGCTGATGCAAGAACCTTCATCGGTCAGGATATCTCCGAATGTATTTTCTGTAACCATTACATCGAAGAAGGTAGGTTCCTGAATCATACGCATGGCAGCGTTGTCTACAAACATATAGTCGGTAGTCACTTCTGGATAAGAAGGAGCCATTTCCTGTGCAATCTGACGCCACAGACGAGAAGAGGCCAGCACGTTTGCCTTGTCGACTACCGTCAGATGCTTACGACGTTTCATGGCATATTCGAAACCAACCTTCAGGATTCGTTCAATTTCGGGACGAGTATACATGTTGGTATCATAAGCCTTGTCGTTGTCTTGGTATTTTTCGCCGAAATACATACCACCAGTCAGCTCACGGATGCAAAGGAAGTCGGCACCTTCTACCAGTTCGGCACGTAAAGGTGACTTATGCAACAGGCATTTGAATGTCTGAACCGGACGGATATTGGCAAACAATCCCAATTTCTTACGCATGGCGAGCAATCCCTGTTCCGGACGAACCTTCGCAGTCGGATCGTTATCAAATTTCGGATCGCCTACAGCCGAGAACAATACAGCATCGGCGTTCTTACATATTTCATAAGTTGCTTCCGGAAACGGATCTCCCACCTTGTCGATGGCATCCGCACCGCACAGCGCATATTCGTAGCTTACTTTATGTCCAAATTTCTCACACACAGCCGACATCACGTCCACGCCCTGAACAGAGATTTCAGGACCGATTCCGTCGCCTGGCAATACAGCTATTTTAAAATCCATAGTTCTTTATTTTTTTGATTCTTCTATAATGTTAAGCATTTTAATTGTCGCCTTGATAGCCGCTTCCGTCTGGTCGGCATCAAAGCCGCGGGTACGAAACTCCCTGTCCTCATAGTTCCAGGTAATGACTGTCTGCACAAAGGCATCCGTACGTCCGCCGGGAGGGATGGTGACCGCATAGTTCACGAGCATCGGGAAAGTACGTCCTAAGATGTCTTTGTAAATCTTACGCAACGCACGTACAAAGGCATCGTACTGTCCATCACCGGAAGAACTTTCCTGATAAACCTTTCCGTCGATTTCGATACTCAAGGTTGCCATCGGTTTCAGTCCTTTTGCCAGCGTGACAAAATAACTCAGCAGTTTCACCTTATTGGTTGTGGTGTCGTGCTTCAGCACATCGGATATGATGTAAGGCAAATCTTCCTGCGTAACCTGCTCCTTACGGTCGCCCAACTCGATAATGCGGTCGGTCACTTTCTTCATCGACTCCTCGTCCAGCTCCAGTCCCAGGCTTTCCAGATTCTTCCGGATATTCGCCTTGCCGGAGTTCTTTCCCAACGCATATTCACGTATTCTGCCGAAACGTTCCGGAAGCAGATCGTTGCAATACAAATTGTTCTTGTTGTCCCCGTCGGCATGTACGCCGGCCACCTGCGTAAATACACTGTCGCCTACAATCGGCTTATTGGCAGGGATGGTCACACCCGAATAAGATTCAACCAGACGGCTGACCACATTCAGACGACTCTCGTCGATATTGGTAATTGCATGGAAATGATCTTTCAAGATTGCCTGCACACTGGCCAGCGGCGCATTTCCCGCACGCTCACCTAAACCGTTGATGGTAGTATGCAATCCTTTGACACCGCTCAGCACGGCTGCCAGCACATTGCTCACTGCAAGGTCGTAATCGTTATGCGCATGAAAATCAAAATGCACATCGGGATAACGCTTCTTCATCTTCCGCATATACTCGATAACCTGCAACGGATTGAGGATACCCAATGTATCGGGCAACATAAAACGCTTGATGCCGCAATCTTTCAATCCGTCCATCAGTCCGAATACATAACCGGGAGAATCTTTTATACCGTTACTCCAGTCCTCGAGATAGACATTCACATCCATGCCTTTTTCATGGGCATAGCTCACTACCTGCCGAATATCTGCCAGATGCTGTTCCAACGTCTTCTTCAGCTGAAACTTACAGTGCTTTTCCGATCCTTTCGTCAGCAGATTGATCACCCGGCATCCCGCATTGTAAATCCAGTCGACAGACACATTTCCGTCGACAAACCCCAACACTTCTACCCGAGATAACATTCCCCGACGAGCTGCCCAGTCGCAAATCATTTTTACTGCCTTGGCTTCACCTTCGGAAACACGAGCCGAAGCCACTTCGATACGGTCGACTTTCAAGTCTTCCAGCAGTAAACGGGCTATCATTAATTTTTCATGGGGCACAAAGGACACTCCGCTGGTCTGCTCACCGTCGCGGAGTGTGGTATCCATGATTTCTATTCTCGGATGATTGTTCATTGAAATTGTTTAATTAGTTACGAGCTTTTTCGTAAGCTTCTATTTTATCTTTATTTTCTACCAGAAAATCGATGTCGTCGAGTCCGTTCATCAAGCAATGTTTCTTGTAGGCATTGATTTCAAACTTTTCCGACTTACCTGTTGCCTTATTGGTAATGGTTTGTTCCGGTAAATTCACTTCGACCTCAGTTTTCGGATCGGCATAAATAGAATCGAACAACTCTTTCAGGAAACCTTCGCTTACGACTACCGGCAACACGAAATTGTTCAGTTCGTTATTTTTATGGATATCGGCAAAGAAGCTCGATACTACCACACGGAAACCATATCCGGCGATGGCCCATGCTGCATGTTCACGGCTGGAACCACTACCAAAGTTCTTTCCGGCTACCAGAATCTGTCCGCTGTATGTAGGATCGTTCAGCACAAAATCTTTGTTCAGCGAGCCGTCGGGATTATAACGCCAGTCGCGGAAAAGGTTATCACCGAAGAATTTTTCATCACGGGTAGTCGCTTTCAGGAAACGTGCCGGAATAATCTGGTCTGTATCCACATTTTCCAATGGCAAGGGGATACAAGTACTGGTTATGATGTTGAATTTCTGTTTCATAATAAATGTACAATTTTACGGATTACATAAGTGTTCTGGGATCGGTTATCACGCCGGTTACGGCAGCAGCAGCGGCTGTCAGCGGGCTGGCAAGCAAGGTACGCGAACCCGGGCCCTGACGTCCTTCGAAGTTTCTGTTGCTGGTAGAAACCGAATATTTTCCTGCCGGAATCTTATCGTCGTTCATGGCAAGACAAGCCGAACATCCCGGCTGGCGGATTTCGAAACCAGCTTCTTCCAGTATCTTGTCCAAGCCTTCCTGACGAATCTGTTCGTCTACCATCCACGATCCCGGTACAAGCCATGCCGTGATGTTTTCGGCTTTCTTACGTCCCTTCACGATAGAGGCAAACGCACGGAAGTCTTCGATACGTCCGTTGGTGCATGCTCCGAGGAACACATAATCAACTTTCTTGCCCAACAGCGATTCGCCCGGCTGGAAGCCCATATAGTGCAAAGACTTTTCGAACGAACCTTTCTCTACATCGCTCATTCCTTCGGTAGTAGGAATATGATCGGTAATAGCCATACCCATACCCGGATTGGTTCCGTAAGTAATCATCGGCTGAATATCGGCTGCATCGAAACGGACTTCTTTATCGAATACCGCATCATCGTCACTCTTCAGCGTTTTCCAGTAAGCAAGTGCCTTGTCCCATTCTTCTCCCTTCGGAGCATATTCACGTCCCTTGATGTATTCGAAGGTAACTTCATCCGGAGCAATCATACCTCCACGAGCTCCCATTTCGATACTCAGGTTACACAAGGTAAGACGTCCTTCCATCGTCAGGCTGCGGATAGCCTCGCCTGCATATTCAACAAAATATCCAGTAGCACCACTTGTTGTCATTTTCGACATCATGTAGAGCGCTACATCTTTGGCTGTTACACCTTTACCCAGTTTTCCGTCGATAGTGATGCGCATGGTCTTCGGACGTGCCTGAAGAATACACTGAGAAGCCATAACCATTTCCACTTCACTGGTACCGATACCGAAGGCAACAGCTCCCATAGCTCCGTGAGTAGAAGTATGTGAGTCGCCGCAGACGATGGTCATTCCCGGCAGAGTAAGTCCTCTTTCCGGACCAACTACATGAATGATACCATTCTTCTTGTTCATCATGCCGAAGTGAGTCAGGCCGAAATCAGCAGCATTCTTGGCAAGTGTATCCACCTGTGTACGAGAAATAGGATCTTCAATCGGTTTGTCCTGATCGTGAGTCGGAGTATTATGGTCGGGCATACAGTAAATCTTTTCCGGACGGAAACATTTCAATCCGCGAGCCCGCATACCAGCAAATGCCTGAGGACTTGTCACCTCATGGCAGTAAAGGCGATCAATATACAATTGAGTAGGTCCTTCCTCTACTTTCTGCACTACATGTGCATCCCATATTTTGTCGAATAATGTATTAGCCATACTTAAAATCTCATTATATTATTTTCTGAATTTATTGATACAATCTATATAAGCTTCTACAGATGCCGCGATGATATCGGTATTTGCTCCGAAACCGTAATACATCTGTCCGTCGTATTCTACCTGCATGTGAACTTTACCAACATCATCACTACCCTTGCTGATAGCCTGAATGGTAAATTCCTTCAAAGTCATCTGGCGCTTGATAATCTGTTTTACAGCCTTGATGGCAGCGTCTACCGGACCATTACCGGTTGCAGCTGCTTCAAAGTGCTCGCCGGAAATATTCAGTCCTAAGCTGGCAACCGAACGAACTCCCACACCACTGGTCACCTGAAGGTATTCCAGCTTGATGTGATGGTTCACATTGCGATCGGCTCCGGCAAGTACCAGAATATCATCATCAGTAATGTCTTTCTTCTTGTCGGCAAGTTTCAGGAAGTCTTCGTATACCTTGTCCAACTTTTCCTGATTCATTTCAACACCCAGTACATGCAGACGGTGTTTCAATGCCGCACGACCACTGCGGGCTGTCAGTACAATTGCATTATCATCGATACCGACATCTTTCGGATCGATAATTTCATACGTCTGCACATTTTTCAAGACTCCATCTTGATGAATTCCCGAAGAGTGAGCAAAAGCATTGCGTCCTACAATAGCCTTGTTTGGCTGAACCGGCATGTTCATCAGGCTGGAAACCATTCGGCTGGTAGGATAAATTTTCTGCGTATTAATATTGGTATCAATGTCAATGCCGTGATGGCAACGTAAAATCATGGCAACTTCTTCCAGGGCTGTATTTCCGGCACGCTCGCCGATACCATTGATGGTTACTTCTACCTGACGGGCACCGTTCAATACTCCACTGATGGTATTGGCTGTTGCCATGCCCAAGTCGTTATGACAGTGCGTAGAAATGATTGCCTTGTCGATTCCGTCTACATGATCTATCAAGTATTTGATCTTGGCACCATACTCGTCGGGCAAGCAATATCCAGTTGTATCGGGAATATTTACGACTGTAGCTCCTGCCTTGATAACAGCCTCTATGACACGAGCCAGATATTCATTTTCTGTACGTCCGGCATCTTCTGCATAGAACTCAACGTCTTCTACATACTTCTTAGCATATTTCACGGCTGCTACCGCGCGTTCGATGATTTCTTCACGAGTGGAATTAAATTTATACTTGATATGAGGATCTGAAGTTCCGATACCCGTATGAATGCGTTTGTGTTTTGCATACTGCAATGCTTCGGCAGCCACATCGATGTCTTTCTGTACGGCACGTGTCAAAGCACAGATGGTAGGCCAGGTTACTGCTTTCGAAATTTCAATTACAGAATTGAAATCCCCCGGGCTGGAAATAGGAAAGCCCGCCTCAATTACGTCTACTCCCAAAGCTTCGAGCTGCTTTGCTACCTGAATTTTCTCGACTGTATTCAACTGGCAACCGGGAACCTGTTCCCCGTCACGCAATGTCGTATCAAAAATAAATAATCTGTCGCTCATAAACGTATATCTTTTATATTGTTTTATTCAAGCAAAAAGCCTTTCGCACCAGAAGTGAGAAAGGCTTTATATCATAAATCTTATACCGTCATGCACACGGCTCACTTCCCACTGGTTGCACCAATAGAATAATAATACCGCCTAGCAAAATATGTATAAGAAATGTACTCATTATTATCTTTTATTTGTCTTAAACGCTTGCAAAGGTAGATAATATTTCGACATTACAAAATAAAATGAAAGTTTTTTATTCATTTCAGCAACAAATTAGTATTTGGCAGGCTATTTTAAGCGTAATTCATACAAACAAGCTTCAACTTCTGCATTGCTTCCCATGTGTTTTCCCATATCATCTGACAATTTAACACATTCTCGCCACTCCTGATTAAGATTCATTTTACAGCGCGATAATTTCATAACAATATTTGAGGGTTGATAGCCTGTATCGTTGGTAAGGTTTGTTCCTATTCCAAAAGAGCAGCGTATCTTACCTTTACAGTAATCGAATATATGCAACGCTTTCTCAAAGTCGAGTGCATTGCTGAAAATAATTGTTTTCGTCTGCGGATCGATACCTAATTCTTTGTAACGAGCTATTAACCGGTCGATGAATTCAAATTCATCACCTGAATCACATCGTACACCGTCGAAGAGCTTAGCTTGCTTACGACTGAAGTTTGACAAGAAGGAATCCGATGTATAGGTATCGGAAAGGGCTGTACCCAAATCACCGTCGTACACATTTACCCAGTTTTCCAACGCCATGTAATTGGCATGCTTATAGCCGAACTGAGCTCCATGGAACATGAACCATTCGTGCGGATGGGTTCCCATTGGACGCATGTCGTATTTCATGGCGAGATAACAGTTCGACGTACCGGTACAATAGCGGGCATGCTCTTTCAGATAGGCCACAACAATATCGTGTACATCCAGAGAGAAGCGCCGGCGAGTGCCGAATTCAGAAAAAGGCATATGATGTTCGTTTGACAATTTCACCTTTCCTGCCAGTTTGCCTATGATTGATTCTTTATCCGGTATTCTATTTAAAAACTGGTTTTTGATTTCGGAAACAATCGCCAACAACGGAACTTCATATAATGTTACCTTGTATAAATAATCGGTCACTTCGATATGTAAATGATGCTGCTCGTCCAGACTCACAGCTATTTTGTCAGGATCAAAACGGAAAGAAGACAGCCATTCCCAATAAACACGCGGCAGGAACCGGCAATGAGAAGACATGTACTCCAGTTCTTCCTTGCGGAGCGAAACCAGTGACAAATTATGAATCTCATTTTTCAGGGCTTCCAGAAAGCCTTCTGTGTATTCTGTTTCATCTCTATCCTTAAAAGTAAATGTTCCTAACGCATAAGGAAAAAGCTTGATATAAGCGTACGAAGTTGTAAACTTATACAAATCTGTATCTAAAATCGTTTTTATTACCATAGCATTGTTTTTATTTCTTTTTGTAAATATAAGGAAGAAAAATTACTTCCCATTATTCTGACAAGATTTTTACTTCAATTTCAATGCTACGATACAATCTGCCGACGGTTCCAAAGTCGCAGTATGCAAGACAATTCCTCCATCAATATTCTCCCATTTTACTTTTTCTCCAGAAGCAAACAAGGTGGCAGATACGACTTTTTCGGTTAACGGCAAAGTAACAAATTGAGGCATCTTATCGGTTAGCAGATGTACATACAGCATATCTCCTTTACGGGTAGTAGTTCCCCACGAAGCAGTTACCACATTCCCCGAAGTCGATCCGTAAATGGTTTCTCCATTTTTCGCCATCCACTCTCCTATTCCCTTTAATCGTTCTACGGCAACAGCAGGTAACTCTCCGTTGGGCTGAGGACCGATATTCATCAACAAATTGGCACCCTTACCGGCAGCACGTACCAACAGGCGTATCAGCTCGGTGACCGATTTATAATTTTGGTCTTTAATCTTGTACCCCCACATACCATTCATCGTTTCACAAGTTTCCAATGGCAATGCACTGATAGACTGTCCAGACAATCCTGCGGTATTCTCTCCGGGTAGATCGCGTTCAAACATTTGAAAATCCTCACCCGGGAAAGGCGTTTTATGATGGTTATTTCCAATCAAACAAGCGGGCTGCAATTTATGAATCAAAGCATATTGTTCCTTCAGTCCCCAATTGAAATCATCAGGCTGATCCCACAGTCCATCGAACCAGATTGCCCCTATCGGACCATAATTGGTCAACAATTCCGTCAACTGATTATTCATGAACTGATAATATGTACTCCACTCTCCATGAGATTTACGTCCGGTTCCGCGTCCGGTTCTTCCTAAAGGATAATAATCTTCACGCGTCCAATCCAGATGGGAATAATATAAATGTAGTTTGATACCCTGTTTCTGGCACTCCTCGGCCAACTCTTTGATAATATCCCGCTTAAACGGAGTAGCGTCCACTATATTATAATCAGAATATTTAGTGTCAAACATCGAGAATCCTTCGTGATGCCGGGAAGTAAAACAGATATATTTTGCTCCCGAAGCCTTAATAGCCGCAACCCAATCGTGTGCATTGAATCGAGAAGGATAAAAACCGGATGCCGCTTTCGCATATTCATGACAGTCAATATTCTCATTAGTCATATACCATTCTCCCTGTCCGAACATACTATAAAGTCCCCAATGAAGGAATATACCAAATTTACTATCCTGAAACTCCTTGCGTGCCTGCAAATTCTCTGGTGCGGGTACATACTCTGTTCCCGAATTCTGTGCATAGAGGGAAGATATTCCTAAAAGCCCACTTAAACAAATAGTCTGCCAAAAACGAAAAATACGTGTTTTCATACTTACCCGATAATTAAAAAAAGAATAATTAGATTTATTTTTTCAAAGATACAATAAAAAATCGAGTTTCATCGTAGAAGCTTTTTTGAAAGCGGGGAATCAATTTCGGAAAGATAGTACGACATTCAGCTGTTTACCCATCAAGTACAACTATGCTTTTAAGACATTCTCCAAGCAATGAAGCATATTTTTATGTATCTCAATTGTATGCAGACCCAATCTTTTACTTGATACAAAAAACTCAGCCTGGCGGGCGCATGCCTGAAGCCGACTCATCCGATATAAAGAAAAGAGTATCCGCACTCCAGCCACCGGTACGTCCCGCCGCAAGCAGGCACAAAAAATTCCAAGAAACAAATTCTATCAGATTGTTTAATCGAGTATGTCCCTGCGTCAGCCCGTCGCGTCCGGGCATAAAAAAAGGTCCCGCAGCGTCGTTGCTGCAGGACCTCTTCAAGACGGCGACTACCTACTCTCCCACTTGCGCAGTACCATCGGCGTGACGAAGCTTAACTTCTCTGTTCGGAATGGGAAGAGGTGGAACCTTCGTGCCATAGTCACCTGAATATCGTTTTATGTATTCATGACTCACAAGCAAGCAATTCCAGCACTTGTTTCAAAGCTGAAAGTATATATCATCCATCCTTATTTCAAGGAAAGTGAACGGGCAATTAGTAATGCTCGGCTTTGGTGTCTCCACCTTTACACCTGCATCCTATCAACGTCATCGTCTTTGACGACCCTGAGAAATCTAATCTTGTGGCCGGCTTCGTACTTAGATGCTTTCAGC
>ERZ780149.532-NODE-532-length-48253-cov-3.666480_pt1 | contig 48253 bp, 41 predicted proteins | sample MGYA00511367_ERZ780149 | MGnify/ENA primary metagenome ERZ780149 (study PRJEB29588, sample SAMEA2153852) | human gut metagenome | biome: human gut; feature: human-associated habitat; material: faeces | place: Denmark | collected 2008/2010 ... | reverse complement strand
GAAGCGAAAAAAACATGCGAGGCGTTTTTAGAAAGGCATTTTGAGATCATCAACCTTTCTAAGATCCCCGTGCGAAAAACCCCGGCCATTACGGATGCGCCGCTGATCTGGCGCTATTTTGTTCAGCCCCTTCATACAAAGCTGGTCGACAGCCAGCTGGATGAGCGCGAGTTCGTGGCGCGGTGCGTGATCACCGTCAATACGAAGATCGACGGCGCCTATGTGTTTTCGAGCGGCAAAAACATGGGCGTGTTCAAGGCGGTGGGCTATCCGGAGGATGTCGGTGCGTTTTACAAGCTCGACGAATACGCGGGCTACTGCTGGACGGCGCACGGGCGGTATCCGACCAACACGCCGGGATGGTGGGGCGGCGCGCATCCGTTTGCCCTGCTGGATGGCGCCGTGGGGCACAACGGCGAGATTTCCTCCTATGACGCCAACCGGCGCTGGGTGGAAATGTTCGGCTACAGGTGCACGCTGCAGACCGATACCGAGGTGATCACCTATATTTTCGACTACCTCATGCGCAAGCAGGGGCTCACCCTCGAAGAGGCGGCGGGCGTGGTCGCGGCGCCGTTCTGGGACACCATCGGGCGGCAGTCCCCGGAAAAGCGGGAGACGCTCACCTACCTGCGGGACACCTTCGCCCCGCTGCTGATCACCGGGCCGTTCTCCATCCTGCTGTCCTTCGACGGCGGGATGATGGCGCTCAATGACCGCCTGAAGCTCCGTTCAATGGTCGTTGCCGAAAAGGGTGAAAAGGTGTTCATCGCAAGCGAGGAAGCGGCTATCCGTGTCATGGAGCCCGACGCCGAAAACGTTTATGCTCCCGCAGGCGGAGAGCCTGTTATCGTAAAAGTAAAGGAAGGTGCGTACTGATGTCGGTCAATTATATAGTTCCCGAATTTGAGATCGTGCGTAATCACGATCGCTGTATAGCCTGTCGCGTCTGTGAACGGCAGTGCGCCAACGGCGTACACAGCTACGACGCTGACGGTAAGGTCATGCTCAGCGATGAGTCGAAATGCGTCGATTGCCAGCGCTGTGTATCGCTTTGCCCCACACATGCGCTGAAGATCGTCAAGAACGACTGTACGTTCCGCGAAAACGCGAACTGGCAAAGCGACACTATCAAAGAGATATACAAGCAGGCGAGCAGCGGCGGCGTTTTGCTTTCATCGATGGGTAACCCCAAGCCGCTCCCTGTATATTGGGACAAGATACTAATAAACGCTTCTCAGGTTACAAATCCGCCTATTGACCCGTTGCGCGAGCCTATGGAAACTCGGGTATTTTTGGGTAAAAAGCCGAGCAAAATTGAGCGTGACGCAAACGGAAAAATTAACTGTGAGTTACCCCCTCAGATAGAACTTTCGATGCCCGTTATGTTCTCTGCAATGAGCTACGGCTCGATAAGCTATAACGCCCACGCTTCGCTTGCCCGCGCGGCATGTGAGCTCGGTATTCTTTATAACACGGGCGAGGGCGGACTGCATGAAGATTTTTACCGTTACGGCGCTAACACCGTCGTTCAGGTTGCAAGCGGGCGTTTCGGTGTTCACGAAGATTATTTAAGCGCAGGCGCCGCTATTGAAATTAAAATGGGTCAGGGCGCAAAGCCGGGTATCGGCGGTCATCTGCCCGGTGCCAAAATAGTGGGTGATGTTTCACGCACGCGTATGATTCCCGAGGGCTCCGACGCCATTTCGCCGGCTCCTCATCACGACATTTATTCTATTGAAGACCTGCGTCAACTTGTCTTCTCACTTAAAGAGGCAACAAATTACCAAAAACCTGTCATTGTAAAGGTTGCCGCCGTGCATAATATTGCGGCAATAGCAAGCGGCATTGCAAGAAGCGGCGCCGACATTATTGCAATCGACGGCTTTCGCGGCGGTACGGGCGCGGCGCCTACCCGCATACGCGACAATGTAGGAATTCCGATTGAGCTTGCCTTGGCGGCGGTTGACCAACGCCTGCGTGACGAGGGCATACGCAATAATGTTTCGTTGGTTGTAGGCGGCAGTATCAGAAGCGCCTCGGATGTTGTAAAGGCTATAGCTTTGGGCGCCGACGCTTGCTATGTGGCGACTGCGGCCTTGCTGGCGCTCGGCTGTCACCTTTGCCGAACCTGTCAGACCGGCAAATGTAACTGGGGAATTGCAACCCAGCGCCCTGAGCTTGTAAAACGCCTTAATCCCGATGTCGGCAGTGAACGCCTTGTCAACCTTATGCACGCTTGGCAGCATGAAATCAAGGAGCTTATGGGCGGAATGGGTATAAACTCTATTGAGGCTTTGCGCGGTAACCGTCTTATGCTTCGCGGCATCGGTATGACCGATAAAGAACTTGAAATTCTCGGAATTTCTCACGCGGGAGAGTGATGAAAAATGAAAAGAGTATATGTAAATGAAGAATGGTGCCTCGGCTGCCATCTTTGCGAATATAACTGCGCTTTTGCAAATTCCGGCATTTCGGATATGGCAACCGCTCTTAAAGGCAAACCGATTTATCCGCGTATTCATATTGAAGGAGACGATAAAATATCCTACGCGGTTTCCTGCCGTCACTGCACCGACCCTATATGTGTAAAAAGCTGTATTGCGGGCGCGATTTCTCAAAAAGACGGCGTGGTAGTAATTGATAAAAATAAATGCGTGGGCTGTTTTACCTGTGTGCTTGTGTGCCCTTACGGCTCGCTTGCTCCGAGTGCCGAAGGCGTTATGCAAAAATGCGAGCTTTGTCTTAAAAACACCTGCGGAGAGCCTGCCTGTGTTAAGGGATGCCCGAACAGGGCCATTGTTTATGAGGAACGGGGTGACGACGAATGAAGCAGTATGTAATTATAGGTAACGGTGTTGCCGCGGCGGGCGCTATCGAGGGCATACGCAGTGTTGATAAAAAATCTGAAATTACCGTAGTGTCCGAAGAAAAACACCCGGTTTACTGCCGCCCGCTTATTTCATACTATCTCGAAAACAAAACCGACACAGAGCGTATGAACTACCGCAGTGCCGATTTTTACGAAAAGGCAAATTGCAATGTAATTTACGGTAAAAAGGCGGTAAAAATTGACTGCGACACCAAAAAAGTAATTCTTGACGACGGCACCGAGCTGCCGTATTCGTCTGTTTGCGCGGCAACGGGTTCTTCGCCCTTTATTCCGCCTTTTAAAGGGCTTCAAACGGTTGAAAAGAAGTTCAGCTTTATGACGCTTGACGACACTTTGGCTCTTGAAAAAGCAATAGATAAAGACAGTAAGGTATTGATTGTGGGTGCCGGTCTTATAGGTCTTAAATGTGCCGAGGGGCTTCACTCGCGAGTTGCCGGCATTACTGTATGCGACCTTGCCGACCATATACTTTCAAGTATTCTTGATGCCGAATGTGCCGCAATAATGCAAAAGCATTTAGAGGCAAACGGTATTCGCTTTATGTTGGGTGACAGCGCGGCGTATTTTGAAGGCAACACAGCATTTATGAACAGCGGAAAAACGGTTGATTTCGATGTTCTTGTGCTTGCGGTAGGTGTGCGGGCAAACACCGCTTTGGTAAAGCAAATAGGCGGTGAAGTGAATAGAGGAATTATTGTAAACGACCGTATGGAAACCACTGTAAAAGATGTTTACGCCGCAGGCGACTGCACCGAGGGCGACGATATTTCATTGGGTCAAAAAAGGGTTCTTGCCATTATGCCTAACGCATATATGCAGGGGCATACCGCAGGTGTAAATATGGCAGGCGGTGACGAGCTTTTTGATAATGCTATACCGATGAACTCGATAGGCTTTTTCGGTTTACACGCAATGACCGCCGGAAGTTATGACGGCGAAATGTATGAGGAAAAGGACGAAAATTCTATAAAACGGCTTTTTGTAAAGGACGGACTTTTGAAGGGATTTATACTTATCGGTGTCAATGAACGCGCCGGTATTTACACATCGGTTATACGCGAAAAAACACCGATTGATTCGCTTGACTTTGACATTTTAAAGAAAAGTGCTACAACTTTTGCGTTTTCTTCAAAAATTCGTAGAAAAAAGTTCGGAGGTGTGGTATAATATATGTTAATCGATGCAAAAGACCTTGATTACAAGGCTTTAAACGATAAGCTTCGCGCTCAAGGCGGAGATGTCACAATAACAAATTGCTGCGGTCAACGCTTTATTGCCGCCGGAATGTCGGATAAGAGCGTAACGGTTGAAGGCGTTCCGGGCAATGCTCTCGGCGCGTATCTCAACGGCGCCGCAATAACCGTAAACGCCAACGCTCAGGACGCGGTAGGCGACACCATGAACGAGGGTGAAATTGTTATTCACGGCAATATCGGAGATGCCGCAGGCTATGCCATGCGAGGCGGCAAAATTTTTGTAAAAGGCAATGCCGGATACCGTGCAGGCATACATATGAAGGAATATAAAGAAAAGGTACCCGTTATGGTTATCGGCGGTACGGCGGGCAGCTTTCTCGGCGAGTATCAGGCAGGGGGCGTTATTGTTGTTCTCGGCCTTGAGGCAAAAGACGGAAAAATTGTCGGTTTCTTCCCCTGCACGGGAATGCACGGCGGAAAAATGTTTTTGAGAAGCGACTGCAAGGATATCGAGTTTCCGGGTCAGGTTACAGCCCGTCCCGCAGATGAGTCCGATATGAAAGAGCTTGAATCTTATGTGTCAAGATACTGCGAATTATTCGGTTATGATGCAGAAAAGGTTTTGGCTTCGCCCTTTACCGTTGTTACACCCGACAGTAAAAATCCGTACAAGCAGATGTATGTGGCAAATTGACAGAAAGTAGGTAAAACATTATGAAGTATTCCAAGGAAGAGGTAATGCAGTACGTCAACGAGGAGGATGTAAAGTTTATTCGTCTTGCTTTTTGTGATGTATTCGGCAAACAAAAAAATATATCTATAATGCCTGCGGAACTGCCCCGTGCCTTTGAATACGGTATTGCATTTGACGCGTCTGCTATAGCAGGCTTCGGTGATGAAAGCAGGTGTGATTTATTGCTTCATCCCGAGCCCGAAACGCTTATGCTGCTTCCGTGGAGACCGGAACACGGCAAGGTTGTGCGTATGTTTTCGCACATAACCTATCCCGACGGAAGACCTTTTGAGTGCGATACCAGATATTTGCTTAAAAAAGCGGTTGACGACGCCGAAAAAGCGGGATATTCGTTCGCCTTCGGCGCCGAGCAGGAATTTTATCTTTTTCAGTTGGATGAAAGCGGAAAACCAACCGACATTCCGTATGACGAAGCGGGATATATGGACATTGCGCCCGAAGACCGAGGCGAAAATATAAGGCGTGAAATTTGTCTTACATTAGAGCAAATGGGCATACGCCCCGAAAGCTCTCATCACGAGCAGGGCCCCGGACAAAACGAGATAGATTTCAGATATTCCGACGCCCTGACCGCCGCCGACAATGCAATTACCTTTCAGACGGTGGTAAAAACGGTTGCCCGTCGCAACGGTTTGTGGGCGAACTTTTCACCGAAGCCGCTTAAAAACAAACCCGGTAACGGATTTCATATAAATATGTCGGTTAAAAATTCAAAAGGCTCACAAGACCTTTGCAATATGATTGCGGGGGTACTTGAAAAGGCTGTTGAAATGACCCTTTTTCTTAATCCTACCGATGCTTCATACAAACGTTTCGGCTCGGATAAAGCACCCGGTTATGTATCATGGTCGAGCGAAAACCGTTCGCAGCTTGTGCGTATTCCTGCGGCAGTCGGCGAATATCGCCGTGCCGAGTTGCGCTCACCCGACCCTACCGCAAATCCGTATTTGGCGTTTGCGCTTATTATATATGCGGGGCTTTATGGGTTGCAGAACAAGCTTGAAATACCTGCCGTAGCCGATATCAATTTGTATAAAGCCGATTCGGATACGCTGGCAAAGTATCAAAAGCTTCCCCAAAATTTGGATGAAGCCCGTAAAATTGCCGCTCGGAGCGAATTTATTAAAGCGTATGTGCCGTCGGCAATTACGGAAATTTACTGTGGCAAATAAGACGGTTTAAAATTTGAAAAGGAGGGGTGTAACATGAGTCTTAAAGAACGGGTTTACAGCGTTCTTGTCGTTTCTGCGGCCGAAAACTTCAACACCGCTCTTTTTGATTTACTCCCCGAATCAAACTATAATCCTGTTTGTACGGCGTCGAGCATAAGCGCCGCAAAGCGTGCTTTTGCGGAACGGGCATTTGATTATGTGATTATAAATTCACCCCTGCCCGACGATATGGGCACGCGGTTTGCCATTGATGTCTGCAATTCAAAGGGTACGGTTGTGCTGTTGATAGTGCGTGCCGAATTACATGCCGAAATATTTGACAAGGTTGCCGAGCACGGTGTGTTCACGCTGTCAAAGCCTATGTCAAAGCCCACCGTTATAACGGCGCTCGGTTGGATGTCAAGCGCGCGCGAGCGATTGCGTAAGGCCGAAAAGAAAACCCTTTCAATTGAAGAAAAAATGGAGGAAATACGTATTGTAAACCGAGCGAAGTGGCTTCTTATCAGTCAAATCAGCATGGACGAGCCGGGAGCTCACCGATACATAGAAAAGCAGGCGATGGACCGTTGCATATCGAAACGTGAGGTTGCCGAAGAGATTATTAAAACATATTCTTAAAACTATGAAAATTTAATATACAAATCATCTGATAATGCATTATTTTAATGCTGTTTACCCATTGACAAAGCAACCGGTCGGCATATATAATATACTGGTTGATTTCAGTTAAGTATTATGCTTAATAAAGCCGATAAATCAAGCAAGGGGTAAATTGATGGGAAACAAAAACAAAGCAACGCAAAAAACTACGGTATGGCTGTGCACAACGGCTATGTTTATGGCCATAAATATTGCATTAAGCTCTTTCGGGGTTCCCGTTCCGGGCGGTCATTTGTATATGAATGATATTGTTATCTGCACCGCCGCTATTATTTTAGACCCTGTTGCTGCCTTTATTGTAGGCGGTATCGGAGCCTTTCTCGGCGACCTGTTCTTTTATCCTGCTCCTATGTTTGTTTCTCTTGTTACACACGGCTTACAGGCAGTGGTAATTTCGCTTTTTGCGAATTATGTTATGAAAAAGCATCGCGTTTTGGCTTCGGGTATCGGTGTTGCAATCGGTGCCGTAATAATGGTAGTCGGATACTCTCTCGGAAGGGCTTTTATATACAGCACCCCCGAATACGCAATAATGAAGCTTCCCTACCAAATACTTCAAGCGGCGGTAGGTGCCGTTTTGGGTATGCTTTTATGCTGGAAATGCGGAATATACAGGCTTTATCACGAAAAGCTTATGAAAATGTAAAAAGGCGCCGTTTTAACACGGCGCTTTTGCCTTTTAATGTTTGTTGACAGACTGTGGCATAAATTTTTTTCGGACTTCAGATTTTTTTAAAACCTTGCCTTAAGTGGTTGACAAATTCCGATAAAAAGAGTATAATATTCGGGTAAAAAAGGCAAAGGCGTCTTTAATGTTTGCTCATTAAAACGTCATTGCCGTTTTCTTGTTTTTAAAGGCGTTATTATTTAAGGCCGTTAATAATATTTGGAGGTATATAAACTATGACCAAAAGAGAACAGCTGTACGAAGGAAAAGCAAAAAAAGTGTTTGCGACCGAGAACCCCGAACTGCTTATCGTTTCTTATAAAGACGATGCCACGGCGTTTAACGGGCTCAAAAAGGGAACAATCGCAGGCAAGGGCGTTATCAACAACCGAATTAGCAATCTTCTTATGGAGCGTCTTGAAAAGGCGGGCATTCCAACCCACTATGTCGAAGAAATTAACGACCGCGAAACTGTTGTGAAAAAGGTTTCGATTGTACCGTTAGAAGTTATTATACGCAACATTGCCGCAGGCTCGTTTTCAAAGCGTTACGGTGTTGAGGAAGGCTTTGTTTTTGAAGCACCGACTATTGAATTTTCTTATAAAAACGATGAACTCGGCGACCCGCTCATGAACAGCTATCACGCTATCGCCATGAAGCTTGCCACCGCAGATGAAATTGAAACAATCAAAAGGTATGCTTTCGGTGTAAATGAGCAGCTTAAAGCGTTTTGGGCCGAGTGCGGCGTAACATTGGTTGACTTTAAGTTGGAATTCGGCAGACTGTCGGACGGCACCATTGTGCTTGCCGATGAAATAAGCCCCGACACCTGCAGACTGTGGGACACAAAAACCGGCGAAAAGCTTGACAAAGACAGATTCCGCCGTGACCTCGGCGGAGTTGAAGATGCTTATGCCGAAGTAATGAAACGCCTTACCGAGCGTATATAAAAGGGGTATATTTATGTCAAACTGTGCAATCGTAGGTATTAACTGGGGCGATGAAGGCAAGGGCCGAATGGTCGATTTACTTACAAAAGACTATGATGTTGTAGTTCGTTTTCAGGGCGGCGGCAATGCCGGTCACACGGTTATTAACGAATGTGGTAAATTTGCGCTTCACCTTTTACCTTCGGGCATATTCAGACCCGATGTGGTAAATATTCTGGGAAACGGCGTGGCGGTTGACCCCGAAAATTTGTGGTCAGAAATGAATGATGTTATGTCAAAGGGAGTGGCACTTACCCCCGATAATCTTAAAATCAGCGACCGCGCGTCATTGCTGCTTCCTTGGCACCGCGATATGGACGAGCTTGAGGAAATGCGCCTTGCCGATAAAAAATACGGCTCTACCAAGCAGGGCATAGCGCCTTTTTATTCCGACAAATATCAAAAAAAGACCGTTCTTGCAGGCGAGCTTTTTTACCCCGAAGAGCTTAAGGCCCACCTTGCCGACCTGATGGAATGGAAAAATCTTACCCTTACAAGAGTGTACGGTGCAAAGCCCTATACTATGGAAATGCTTGAAGAATGGCTTGAAAATTACTGTGAAAAGATAAAACCGTATGTTTGCAATACGGGGGTATTTTTAAAGCAGGCACAAAACAGCGGCAAGAATATTCTTTTTGAAGCACAACTCGGCTCTTTAAGAGATTTAGATTATGGCATATACCCTTACACCACATCTTCAAACACCACGGCGGCGTATGCTCCCATGGGTTCGGGTCTTCCGAGCGCGAAAATTGATGATGTAGTAGGTGTTGTAAAGGCATATTCCACCTGTGTGGGCGAAGGTCCGTTTGTGTGCGAAATGTTCGGCGAAGAAGCCGAGGAGCTTCGCAAAAACGGTTTTGAATACGGTGCAAAGACCGGCAGACCGCGCAGAGTAGGGCCTATTGACATAGTTGCCACAAGGTACGGCGTTGAGGTTCAGGCCGCAAGCTCCATAGCGCTTACAAAGCTTGATGTTTTAAGCTATATGGATAAAATACCCGTTTGCACTCATTATGAACTTAACGGCGAACAGACAGACGAATTTCCGTTCCCGTCGGCGTTAAAAAATGCAAAACCGATTATAGAATACTTCGACGGCTGGAAATGCGATATTTCGGGCGTTCGCACTTGGGACGGACTGCCGCAGGCGGCAAAAGATTATGTAAGTTTTATCGAGCAACAAATAGGCTGTCACATCAAGTATGTATCGGTAGGTCCCGAAAGAGACAGCATTATTGTCAGATAAAATGTTAAAAATTAAGGAGACACAACATGACTAACCGATATGAATCACCATTATCATCACGCTATGCTTCCGATTATATGCTTGAACTTTTTTCCTCTGACACAAGGTATCAAACATGGCGCAGGCTTTGGGTTTCGCTCGCAAAGGCTGAAAAAGCCTTGGGGCTTCCCATTACACAAGAGCAGATTGACGAGCTGTCGGCACACATTACCGATATTGACTATGACTGTGTAAGCCGCCGTGAAAAAGAGGTGCGTCACGATGTTATGGCGCATGTTTACGCTTACGGCAAGGTTGCTCCGACCGCTGCGGGAATTATACATTTAGGCGCTACAAGCTGTTATGTAACCGACAATGCCGACCTTGTAATTTACCGTGACGCGCTTAAATATTTACGCTCGGAGCTTTTGGGCGTTTTGGCAAACCTTGCGGATTTTGCCGAAAAGTATAAAGCCTTGCCCACGCTCGGATATACTCACTATCAGCCGGCACAGCTTGTAACGGTGGGTAAGCGCGCAACACTTTGGATGCAGGATTTTCTCTCCGACCTTAAAGAAATTGATTTTGCTATTGAAAATATTAAATTTTTAGGCTGCCGCGGAACAACGGGCACCGAGGCAAGCTTTATGGATCTATTTGAAGGCGACTCGGCTAAAATTGATGAAATGAACCGTATGATTGCCGCAGATTTCGGGTTTGACGAGTGCTTTGATGTGTCGGGGCAAACATATCCGCGTAAGGTTGACAGCCGCATTTTAAATGCCCTTTCTTCTATTGCGCAAAGCTGTTACCGCATGGCAAACGACATACGCCTTTTACAGCATGACCGTCAGGTTGAAGAGCCCTTTGAAAAAAATCAGATAGGCTCTTCGGCAATGGCATATAAACGCAACCCCATGCGCAGTGAGCGCATTTGCTCGCTTTCGCGTTATCTTATGGCAGACGCTATGAACGCTCCCATAACTGCTTCGACGCAGTGGCTTGAAAGAACGCTCGACGACTCTGCAAACCGCCGTATTTCACTGCCCGAGGGCATGCTTTGCGCCGACGCTGTTCTTCGACTTGCGCAAAATATTACCGACGGACTTAATGTGAATGAAAAGGTTATAGAAAAAACGGTAAGAGAGTATTTGCCGTTTATTGCAACTGAAAATTTGATGATGGAGGCTGTTAAGCGCGGCGGCGACCGTCAGCAGCTTCATGAAATTATACGCAAATGCTCTATGGAGGCTACGGCAAAAATGAAAAACGGCGAGCAATGCGACCTGCTTTCACGCTTGGCGGCCGAAAAAGAATTCGGGCTTTCCGAGCAAGAGATGACCGAGCTTCTTAACCCGAGCTTATATATAGGCAGATGCCCCGAACAGGTGACTGCGTTTGTGAATAAAATTAAACCGCTTATCGCGGACGCTGACGGAAAGTCGGCAACAATCAATCTGTAAGGAACAGGTGATACAGTGGATAAAATTCTTGTTTTGGATTTCGGCGGTCAGTACAACCAGCTAATTGCCCGAAGGGTTCGTGCCGAGCAGGTATATGCGGAGATAAAGCCGTACAACAAAATTACGCCCGATGAAATTAAAAATACAGGCTACAAGGGCATAATTTTTACAGGCGGTCCCAACAGCGTTTATGATGAAAAATCACCGCATTATGACCCGCAAATTCTTGATTTGGGTGTGCCGATTTTAGGTATATGCTACGGCGATCAGCTTATGGCATATATGGCGGGCGGCGAAATCACCTCGGCCGAAAACAGCAGCGAGTACGGTAAGACAACCGTGTTCACACAAGAAAATGTTTTGTTTAATAAGGTGCCTGCCGAAAGTGTTTGCTGGATGAGCCATACCGATTATGTAAAAACGCCGCCTAAAGGCTTTGTTACAATAGCCCATACGGCAAAATGCCCCTGTGCCGCCATGTGCGATGCGGGCAGAAAGCTTTACGGCGTGCAGTTTCACCCCGAGGTTACACACACCGTTTACGGAAAGCAAATGCTTCATAACTTTATTTTTGAAATCTGCGGGTGCAAAGCAGATTGGAAAATGGAAAACTTTGTTGAAGCGTCTGTAGAAAAATACAAAAAAGAGCTTGACGGCAAAAAGGTGCTTCTCGCTCTTTCGGGCGGTGTTGACAGCTCGGTTGCCGCTGTTCTTTTGCACAAAGCAATAGGTGACAATCTTACCTGTGTGTTTGTTGACCACGGACTTCTTCGTAAAGACGAGGGCGATTTTGTTGAGCATACATTCGGCAAGCAGTTCGGAATTAACCTTATAAGAGTAAACGCCGAGCAGAGATTTCTTCAAAAGCTTAAAGGCGTTACCGAGCCCGAAAAAAAGCGTAAAATCATCGGTGAAGAATTTATTCGTGTGTTTGAGGACACGGCAAACAAGTTGGGCAAAATGAATGTGCTTGTGCAGGGAACAATATATCCCGATGTTATTGAAAGCGGAAAGGGCGATTCGGCGGTTATTAAAAGCCACCACAATGTGGGCGGGCTCCCCGATGTAATCGACTTTGATGAAATTGTTGAGCCGCTTCGCGATTTGTTTAAGGACGAGGTGCGTGAAACCGGAGCTCAACTCGGAATTCCGCATGAGCTTGTATGGCGTCAGCCCTTCCCCGGCCCCGGACTTGCGGTTCGGGTTATCGGTGAAATCACAAAAGAAAAATTAGACCTGTTAAGAGAAGCCGACGCAATTTTCCGTGAAGAGATTGCAAACGCAGGACTTGAAGGCAGTACAAATCAGTATTTTGCCGTGCTTACCGATCTTCGCTCGGTGGGTGTTATGGGTGACGCAAGAACCTACGGCTACACCGTAGCGCTGCGTGCGGTTACCACCGATGATTTTATGACGGCCGAGTGGACAAGACTGCCTTACGAGGTGCTTGAAAAGGCCAGCAGCCGTATCACAAACGAAATTAAGGGAATATCAAGAGTGGTTTATGATATAACCTCAAAACCTCCGGCAACGGTTGAATGGGAATAACATATAGTGTCGTAAAAAAACCTACATACCCAACCTATGAGCCTACAAGCGCTTTAATGCGGTTACGGCAATTTTACGGCTTGGAAGGAGAAAAAATATGACAAAGTATATATTTGTTACAGGCGGCGTTGTATCGGGACTCGGCAAGGGCATAACAGCCGCATCTTTGGGTAGATTGCTTAAAGCACGCGGACTTAAGGTTGCCGCGCAAAAGCTTGACCCGTATATAAATGTTGACCCCGGAACCATGAGCCCATATCAACACGGAGAGGTATATGTTACCGAAGACGGCGCCGAAACCGACCTTGACCTCGGTCACTACGAGCGCTTTATTGATGAAGATTTGAATAAATATTCCAACCTTACTACCGGCAAGGTTTATTGGAATGTTTTGAATAAAGAGCGAAGCGGCGAATACCTCGGCTCTACCGTGCAGGTTATTCCGCACATAACAAACGAAATCAAAGAATTTGTTTACAGTGTGGGCAAAAAAACAAATGCCGATGTGGTAATCACCGAAATAGGCGGCACCATAGGCGACATCGAATCACAGCCCTTTATTGAGGCGGTAAGGCAAATATCACTTGAAGTCGGCCGTGAAAACAGTCTTTTTATTCACGTGACCCTCGTTCCGTTTTTGAGGGGTTCCGACGAGCATAAATCAAAGCCTACTCAACACTCGGTAAAAGAACTTCAGGGTATGGGTGTCAATCCTAACATTGTGGTTCTGCGTTGCGATGAACCGCTTGAGGAATCTATATTTAAAAAGATTTCTCTGTTCTGCAATGTTAAGCCCGACTGTGTGGTTGAAAATATTACCCTGCCAAATCTCTATGAGGCTCCGCTTATGCTTGAAAAGTCAAACTTTTCATCGGTGGTTTGCCGAGAGCTCGGCATAGACGCCCCCTCACCCGACCTTAGGGAGTGGACCGCTATGGTAGAACGCATTAAGTCAAGACCTAACCATGTAAACATCGGCCTTGTGGGCAAGTATGTAGGCTTGCACGACGCGTATCTTTCGGTTGCCGAGGCGCTTCGTCACGCAGGTTATTTTTATAACACTCATGTTCACATTCATTGGATAGATTCCGAAGAAATTACGACAGAAAATATCGACAGCACAATGTCGGGCATTGACGGAATTTTAGTTCCCGGCGGCTTTGGCAGTCGCGGCATTGAGGGTATGATACTTGCCGCAAAATACGCAAGAGAAAAGGGTGTTCCATATTTGGGTATATGCCTTGGTATGCAGATTGCCGTTATTGAATATGCAAGAAATGTTCTCGGCATCAAAGACGCCAACTCGGGCGAATTTGACGAGCAGTGCAAGCATAAGGTTATTGACTTTATACCGGGGCAGAGCGAAAGCATTGACAAGGGCGGCACACTGCGTTTAGGCGCTTATCCGTGCAATATAAAGCCGGGCAGTGCTATGGAGCGCTGTTACGGCTCATTGGAAATCAGCGAACGCCACAGACACCGCTATGAATTCAACAACGATTACCGCGAGGCCTTTGAAAATGCAGGGCTTACTTTAAGCGGCATTTCACCTGACGGTCGGCTTGTTGAAACGGTAGAGCTTACCGAAAGACCCTTCCACATAGGCGTTCAGTATCACCCAGAATTTAAAAGCAGACCTAACAGAGCGCACCCGCTGTTTAAAGGATTTGTAGGTGCGGCATTCGAGCGCACAGCCGGTGACAAGTTATGATATATCCCGAGGCGGAAATTCATGAAGAATGCGGCGTGTTCGGTGTTATTGCACCCGAACCCTGCGATGTGGCAAACATTTCATATTACGGTTTATATGCGCTTCAGCATCGCGGTCAGGAAAGCTGCGGAATAGTGGTAAACGATGACGGCGTGTTTGTTTCACATAAGGATATGGGGCTTGTAAGCGAGGTATTTTCGGAAGATGTTCTTTCAAGACTTCCGAAAAGTACAATGGCTGTGGCTCATGCCCGTTACGGCACAACGGGCGGTACCAACCGAAACAACTGCCAGCCTATTGAGGTTAATCACCAAAAGGGCAGAATGGCACTTGCCCATAACGGTAATTTAAGCAATGCCGCCGAGCTTAGAAGCGAGCTCGAGCTGACAGGGGCTATTTTTCACACCACAAGCGACACCGAGACAATAGCCTATATTATTACAAAAGAAAGGCTCACAGCCCCGTCTATTGAGGACGCCTTGAGCCGCGCTATGAATACGCTTGACGGCGCATATTCATTGGTTCTTATGTCGCCGCAAAAGCTTATTTGCGCAAGAGACCCCTACGGTTTTCGCCCTCTGTGCTTCGGTCAGACTAAAGAAGGTATGTATGTAGTAGCCTCCGAAAGCTGTGCGATTAAGGCGGTAGGCGGCGAGGTTATCCGTGATGTTGAACCGGGTGAAATTCTTGTTTTCAGCAAAAACGGTGTGGTTTCGCGGCGTGAGCATTGCAAAAAAAAAGATAAAAAGCTTTGCATTTTTGAGTATATTTACTTTTCGCGTCCCGATTCGGTTATAGACGGAATTTCGGTGCATGCGTCGCGCGTAAAGGCGGGTGAAATACTTGCGGCGGCACATCCGGTAGATGCCGATGTTGTCATAGGCGCCCCCGACTCGGGGCTTGACGCCGCGCTCGGCTTCAGCCGTGAATCGGGAATCCCCTACGGAATAGGTCTTATAAAAAACAAGTACATAGGCAGAACTTTTATTTCGCCCGGTCAAGGGGCAAGACTTGACGGTGTAAAAATAAAGCTTGCCGCTGTTGAAGAATGTGTAAAAAACAAACGCGTGGTTTTGGTTGACGATTCAATAGTTCGCGGAAACACCATGGGCCGCGTCGTAAAGCTGCTGCGAGATGCGGGAGCAGTCGAGGTTCATGTGCGCATATCCTCTCCGCCGTTTTTGCACCCATGTTATTACGGAACCGATATTGATTCCGAAGAGCATCTAATAGCCTGCAAATATACAGTTTCCGAAATTTGCAATATAATCGGTGCCGATTCCTTGGGCTATTTTCCTACGCAAAGCTTAAGCCTTCTTACAGGAAGCGATAATTTCTGCAGCGCTTGTTTTAACGGTGATTATCCTACAAAAATTCCTACCGATACCCGAAAGGACAGATTTGAACAGCGATTGTCGGACATAAAGAAATAAGGTGACGGTTATGATAAAAGAATTTGACAAAAAACTGATTTTAGAGGACGGCCGAGAATATTTAGGCTATGGCTTCGGTGCAGACAGGCAGTGTGTACTTGAAATTGTTTTTAACACCTCTATGGTAGGTTATCAGGAAATACTTTCAGATCCGTCATATACCGATCAGGCTGTAGTTATGACCTATCCGCTTATAGGTAATTACGGTATGGCTGACGACGACTTTGAAAGAGATAATATTACAATCGGCGCGCTTATAGTTCATGAGTACAACGATGAGCCCTCTAATTTCAGAAGCACACAAACGCTGTCCGATGTAATGAAGCGCTTCGGCGTTGTCGGAATATACGGCGTTGACACAAGAAAGCTGAATCGCTCAATTCGTGACTATGGCAGTCAAAAGGTTCTTATAACCGATGTTACCACTTCTTTAGAGGACGGACTTAAAATTTTAAAATCTGCAAAGCTGCCTACCGACGCAGTATCGAGGGTAAGCTGTGATAAAATTGCCATTCACAATGCCGAAAAACAGAATTACCGAGTGGTAGCCATTGACTGCGGTATGAAAATGAACATAGTACGCTCACTTAACAAACGCGGCTGTAAGGTAACGGCAGTTCCGTGGAACACGCCTGCCGAGGCGATAATGGCACTTGACCCCGACGGAATTTTTATTTCAAACGGTCCGGGCGACCCTACCGATGTGCCGCAAACAGTTGAGACAATAAAAGAACTGATAGGTAGGTATCCTATTTTCGGTATTTGTCTCGGCCATCAAATTATATCCTTGGCTTACGGGGCTAAAACCTATAAATTGAAGTTCGGACACCGCGGCGGTAATCATCCCGTCAGAAATCTTGAAACAAATAAAATTGAAATCACTTCGCAAAATCATTCCTATGCGGTTGACGCCGAAAGCCTTAAAAACACTCCGCTTTCGGTAACGCATATAAATCTGCTTGACAATACCGTAGAAGGCGTGAAATGCGATAAAGATAAAGTGTTCAGCGTTCAGTATCATCCCGAAAGCGCACCCGGTCCGCAGGACAGCGCCTATTTGTTTGACTGCTTTATAAAATTGATGGAGGAATTCAAAAATGCCTAAAAGAACAGATATCAAAAAAGTGCTTGTTATCGGTTCGGGGCCTATTGTTATAGGTCAGGCGGCTGAATTCGACTATGCGGGAACACAGGCGTGCATCGCTTTAAAGGAAGAGGGCTATGAGGTTGTTCTGTGCAATTCCAATCCTGCTACCATTATGACCGATACCTCTATTGCCGATAAGGTTTATATGGAACCGATGACGCTTGAATACATTGCGAAGATTATCCGTTATGAGCGCCCCGACGCAATTTTGCCGGGTATCGGCGGTCAGACTGGGCTTAACCTTGCAATGCAGCTTGAAAAGAAGGGCATTCTTGAAGAGTGCCGCACAGAACTGCTCGGAACCCGCAGCAGCAGTATTGAGCGCGCCGAGGACCGCGAGTTGTTTAAAGAGCTTTGCGAGGAATTGGGCGAGCCCGTTTTGCCGTCGGACATAGCAAGCTCTGTTGAGGAGGGCTTGGCGGTTGCACAAAAAATCGGCTATCCCGTAGTTTTGCGTCCTGCCTTTACGCTCGGCGGAACCGGCGGCGGCTTTGCCGATAACGAGGCGGAGTTTTTACCGCTTATGAAAAATGCACTTTCGCTTTCTCCTGTGAATCAGGTTCTTATCGAAAAGAGCATTAAGGGTTATAAAGAAATCGAATATGAGGTAATGCGTGACAGCAACGACACCGCTATTACTATTTGTAATATGGAAAATCTTGACCCTGTCGGAATACACACGGGCGACTCCATTGTAGTTTGCCCTTCTCAAACGCTTACTAACAAGGAATATCAAATGCTGCGGGACAGCGCGCTTAAAATTATTCGCGCGCTTAAAATTGAGGGCGGCTGCAATGTGCAGTTTGCACTTGACCCTAATTCTTTTAAGTATTATTTAATTGAGGTCAATCCGAGAGTTTCGCGTTCGTCGGCTCTCGCCTCAAAGGCAAGCGGTTACCCTATAGCTCGCGTATCGGCAAAAATCGGCGTAGGTATGACGCTCGACGAAATTCAAATTGCCAACACGCCCGCGTCGTTTGAGCCGGCGCTTGACTATGTTGTTACCAAAATGCCGCGTTTTCCGTTTGATAAATTTGCAGACGCCAACAACTCGCTTTCTACTCAGATGAAGGCCACAGGCGAGGTTATGAGCGTAGGCAGAACGGTTGAAGAAAGCCTGTTGAAAGCAATTCGTTCTCTTGAAATAGGGCTTTGTCACCTTTATTACGCCAGGTTTGACGGCATGACCCGTGACGAGCTTTGTGACTATATTAAAATAGGTACCGACGACCGTATTTATGCGATTGCCCGCCTTTTGCGTTTGGGTGAAAGCATAGACAGCATTGCCGAGATAACGGCGATTGACAGATTTTTTATACGCAAACTGCGTAATATTGTAGATGAAGAAAATGAAGTAAAACAAAACTGCGGAAATATAAATGTGCTTCGCTGTGCTAAAAAGATGGGCTTTTCAGACAAGGCTATCGCGCAGTTTTGGAATATGACCGAGGAAGAGGTTTTCAATTTAAGAAAAGCAAACGGTATTCTTCCCGTTTATAAAATGATTGACACCTGCGCTTCGGAGTTTGAAAGTTACATTCCGTATTTTTATTCCACCTATGAGCAGGAAAACGAATCGGTTGTTTCTGACAAAAAGAAAATCATTGTGCTCGGTTCGGGACCCATACGCATAGGTCAGGGTGTAGAGTTTGACTATTCTACCGTTCACGCGGTGCAAACCATAAAGGCTTCGGGCTATGAGGCAATTATTATAAACAACAATCCCGAAACGGTTTCTACCGACTACACCTGCTCGGATAAGCTTTATTTTGAGCCGCTTTGCGTAGAAGATGTTATGAATATTATAGAGCTCGAAAAGCCCGAGGGAGTTATTGCAACACTGGGCGGTCAAACGGCTATCTCTTTGGCGGCGCCGCTCAGCGCCCGAGGCGTAAAGATAATCGGCACGGATTGCGACGCTATCGAGCGCGCCGAAAACCGTGATGCTTTTGAAAAGCTGTTAAGCTCTCTGGGCATCCCGCAACCTAAGGGCAGGGCGGTGACAAGCGTAGAAGCGGGCGTAAAGGCCGCCGAGGAAATCGGGTACCCTGTGCTTGTTCGCCCGAGCTTTGTATTGGGCGGCAGAGCTATGCAGATAGTCGCTAAGGAAGCGGCGCTGCGTAATTACCTTAAAACCGCCGTTGAAATTGATGTTGATAAGCCCGTTTTGGTAGATAAATACATTAAGGGTAAAGAGGTCGAGGTTGACGCGGTTTGCGACGGTCAGCGTGTGTTTGTTCCGGGTATTATGGAGCTTGTTGAGCGAACCGGTGTTCATTCGGGTGACTCTATAAGCGTATATCCCACATACAGTATTTCGCAAAAGGTTAAAAACACCATTCTCGATTATACCGAAAAGCTCGGTTTGGGAATTGGAATTATAGGACTTTTCAATATACAGTTTATTGTTGATGAACACGACGAGGTTTATATTATAGAGGTTAATCCCCGTTCTTCGAGAACGGTGCCGTTTTTATCAAAAGCCACGGGCTACAGCCTTGCCGATATAGCAACCCGATGTAATTTAGGTGTGTCGCTGAGTGAGCAGGGAATTTTTGCTCGGTATCCAAAAGAAAAGGAGCGCTATTATGTTAAGGCTCCGGCATTTTCCTTTTCAAAGCTTCGCGGTATGGACGCCTACCTTTCGCCCGAAATGAAATCTACGGGCGAGGCTATAGGTTACGACAAAAAGCTTCACCGTGCGGTTTACAAGGCTATGGTGGCGTCGGGGCTTAAGCTTCGCAATTACGGAACGGTGCTTGTAAGCGTTGCCGACGAAGACAAGGAAGAAACACTGCCTTTGGTGCGCAGATTTTACAATATGGGATTCAATATTGAAGCCACTTCGCTTACGGGCGAAGTCTTGAAAGAAAACGGAATTCGCACGCGGATAAGACATAAACCCAGCGAAGGCAGTCAAGAGGTATTGGATTCTATACGCGCAGGCTATGTCAGCTATGTTATCAACACGCGCGCCATTCTTTCGGGCAAGCATTTCGGTGACGGCATTGCAATACGCCAATGCGCGGCACAGAACAACATTACAATGCTTACCTCACTTGACACGGTGAGAATGCTTCTTGATGTGCTTGAAGAGGTCACAATGGGCATATCAACTATTGACGCCGAATAATACGATAACGGTATTAAAGCATTAACATACCGCTGACACATACAAAGGAGAAACAAAATATGTTAAAACCCAACACAAGATACAAAGAACTTAAAGACACATATTTGTTTAACACAATCTATCGCAAAACCAATGAGTATCTCGAGGCAAATCCCGATAAAAATGTTTTGAGAATGGGTGTGGGCGATGTGTCGTTGCCGCTGTGCGACGCTGTTATTAAAGCGCTTCATAAAGCGGTTGACGATCAGGCGAATGCCGCAACCTTTCACGGTTATATGCCCGAGGTAGGCGATGCCGACCTTCGCCGCGCCATTGCGGAATATTACGGCAAAATGGGCGCTTCGGTTTCACAGAATGAAATTTTTGTTTCAAGCGGTGCTTGTGATGACTTAGGCGATATTCTCGAGCTTTTTGAACGGGACAACACCGTAATGGTAATTGAACCTGCATATCCCGAATATGTTGACACAAATATACTCGCAGGCAGAAAGGTTATTCATTTAGCCGCAGGAGAAAAAGACGGTTTTTTACCAAAACCCGACAAAAATGTAGAGACAGATATTATTTATATATGTTCACCTAATAACCCAACAGGTGCTGTGTTTAACCGCAGTCAGTTGAAGGCTTGGGTTGACTATGCAAACGAAATCGGTGCCGTTATTTTATTTGATGCGGCGTATGAGATATTTATTGAGGAAAGCGATATTCCGCACAGCATTTATGAAATAGACGGTGCGGATACATGCGCTATTGAAATTTGTTCGCTCTCAAAAACCGCAGGCTTTACAGGCACACGACTCGGTTACACTGTTGTTCCGTGCAATCTTGTTCGCGGCGGTATGAATTTAAACGAAATGTGGTCACGCAACCGCGAAACCAGAACAAACGGCGTTTCCTATATTCTTCAAAAGGGTGCTTTAGCAGTATTTACCCCCGAAGGACAGCGTCAGATTCACGAAAATTTAAGCGTTTACAAGAAAAATGCTTCATATTTTATGGAGGCGCTTGATGCCGCGGGTATTTGGTATGTCGGCGGCAAAAATTCGCCGTATATATGGATGAAGTGCCCCGACAATATGAGCGGTTGGGACTTTTTCGATTACCTGCTTAATGAAATTCAGGTAGTAGGCATACCCGGTGACGGCTTCGGCGAATGCGGAAAAGGCTATTTCCGCTTTTCGACCTTCGGCAATCCCGAAGAAACAAAGGAAGCTGCAAACCGACTTTGCACTCTGCTTAAAAAGGGGTAACGGTTATGAGGGTTGCCTGCCTGCAAATGGATATGAAGCTCGGCATGCCGCAAGAGAATTTTTGCCGTGCCGAAAAGCTTATAAGCGAAGCGGTAAAACAAAAGCCCGATGTCTTGGTTTTACCCGAAACATGGAATACGGGCTTCTTTCCGAAAGAAAATCTTAATCAGCTGTGTTGCAATGACTGCAAAGAGGTAAATTTGTGTATAGGCGCCTTGGCAAAAAAATACGGCGTAAACATTGTTGCAGGATCGGTGTCAAATGTTCGTGACGGTAGGGTGTTTAATACCGCTACGGTTTTTAACCGAAAGGGCGAGTGCATAGCAAGCTATGATAAAACGCATCTTTTTACCCCTATGGGAGAGGACAATTACTACACAAAGGGAGACCGCCTGTGCCGCTTTACGCTTGACGGTGTAAGGTGCGGCGTTATCATTTGTTATGATCTGCGCTTTCCCGAGCTTACGAGGCGCCTTGCTTTGCAGGGGCTTGATGTGCTTTTTGTTGTATCTCTGCCGAACGTGTTTTTCATCTGCGCAGTCTGACAACGGCACGGGCTATTGAAAATCAAATATTTGTCGTTTGCTGTAATTCCTGCGGTCAAGCCGATAGAACGCTCTACGGCGGAAATTCTTCGATTATTGACCCGCTTGGCAAAACATTGGCGATTGCCGGTGAGGGTCAGCAGATTATAACGGCGGATTGCGACATACAGGCGTTTTCCGAAATTTGCGGAAAAATCCCCGTATTTCGTGACCGACGCCCCGAATTATACTGAAAAGAGGTTATTTTTATGCGTGATTACAAGGTTGAATTTGAAAAAAGGGTTGCTTTTATAAAAAATATTCTTGCCGACAGCGGCTCAAAGGGTATTGTTTTCGGAAACAGCGGAGGTAAAGATTCCGCCTTGGTGGGAATACTCTGTAAAGCGGCGTGCGACAACACGGTGGGTATTATACTGCCCTGCACCTCCAAAAGAAATTACGATGAGGACACCGCCGATGCAAAATCGGTTGCCGAAAGGTACGGTATCGAAACACGCACGGTTGATTTAACCCCCGTAAAAGAAGCCGAGCTCAAAGCGCTTGAGGGCGTTGCCGAAATGAATTCCGCGGCGCTTGCAAACATAGCTCCGCGACTTCGTATGCTTACTCTTTATGCGGTTGCCGCGGCGGAGGGCCGTTTGGTTGCAGGCACCGGCAATAAAAGCGAGGCTTATGTTGGTTATTTCACCAAATGGGGTGACGGCGCGCACGACTTTAATCCTATAGCCGACCTTACCGTTACCGAAGTGTACGAATTTTTAAAATACCTTGACGCCCCTGTCCGTATAATCGAAAAGGCACCGTCGGCGGCGCTCTTTGACGGGCAGACCGATGAAACCGAAATGGGCGTAAGCTATGCCGAGCTTGACGCATATATAAACGGCGGCAATATCGCCGAAGAAAACAAAAAAATAATCGAGCGTATGCATAAAGCGAGCGAGCACAAGCGAAAGGGTATTGCCGTTTACAAATAATTTCCGCTGTCGATTAAAATAAAACGCTTGACTTATTGCACGGGTGATAGTATAATAATACCGTACTTTAACGCATAAAAGCGTTAAAGCAATAAAATTTTAAAGTAATTGTTTGGGGGAAATCTAAATGTTGAAAAAAGTTTTAGCAATAGTTTTGGCAGCAGTTTTGATTTGCGGTGCATTTGCAGGCTGCGGCAGTAAGGATGACGGCAAATACAAAGTAGGTATTGTTCAGCTTACCGAGCATCCCGCGCTTGATGCCGCAACAAAGGGCTTTAAGGATGCTCTGATTGAAGAGCTTGGCGAAGATGCGGTTGTATTTGACTTCCAAAGCGGTCAAAACGATTCAAACACCTGCTCTACAATAGCAAACCAGTTTGTTTCAAATAAGGTTGATTTAATTTTGGCAAATGCTACACCTGCATTGCAGGCTGCGGCTGCCGCAACATCCGAAATTCCGATTTTGGGTACATCTATTACAGAATACGGCGTTGCTCTTAACATTAAAGACTTCAACGGTACCGTAGGCGGCAATGTTTCGGGCACTTCGGATTTGGCTCCTCTTGATCAGCAGGCAGCTATGGTTACCGAGTGGTTCCCGAATGCAAAGAATGTAGGTCTTATTTACTGCTCGGCAGAGGCAAACAGCAAATATCAGGTTGATGTTGTTAAGGCAAAGCTCGAAAAAGCCGGTCTTACCGCTACACTGTATCCTTTTGCAGACTCTAACGATATTTCATCGGTTTGCACAACTGCTGTTGAAAACAATGATGTAATCTATGTGCCCACCGACAACACGGTTGCCGACAACACAGGTATTATCGATTCTATCTGCCAAACCGCAAAGGTGCCCGTAATCGCAGGTGAAGAGGGTATATGCAAGGGTTGCGGCGTTGCTACGCTTTCAATCAGCTACGAGGATCTCGGCAGAACAACCGGTAAGATGGCGGCTAAAATTCTTAAGGGCGAAGCAAACATTTCGGAAATGCCCGTTGAATACACAACCACTACCAAAAAATACAATGCGGCTGTTTGCGATGCTTTGGGCATCACACCTCTTGAAGGCTATGTTGCTATCGAAGAATAATCTTTAAGATATTATAAACATATTTCCGACAAGGGAGAAATTAATATTTCTCCCTTGGCTTGTTGTTTTAGGAGAAAAAAATGGGTGTTATTATTCAACTGTTAAATGCGTTGCCGGGTTCTATATCTCAAGGACTTATCTGGGGTATTATGGCAATCGGCATTTATATAACATACAGAATTCTTGATATTGCCGACCTTACGGTTGACGGTTCGTTTGCAACCGGCGGCGCCGTTGGTGTTATGTGCATATTAAGCGGAATGAATTTATGGCTTTCAATGCTTATGGCGTTTATTGCCGGAATACTTACGGGATTTATGACGGGCGTTTTTCATGTGTTTATGGGCATACCCGCCATTCTTTCGGGAATTCTCTCTCAACTTTCGCTTTACTCAATAAATCTCAAAATTTTGGGAAAATCAAATCAATCGGTAAATGTTAACAATACCGACCTTCTTATTTCTTTAAGATGGGTAAAAGATTTTGCCATGCATAATCCTATTATCACGGTAGGAATAATAATAATAGTGCTTATAGCAGTTCTTTATTGGTTTTTCGGAACAGAAATGGGTTGTTCTATACGCGCCACCGGCGCAAACATAAATATGAGCCGCGCACAGGGAATAAACACAAACTTTAATAAAATATTAGGGCTTATGCTTTCAAACGGCCTTGTTGCATTTTCGGGCGCCCTTCTTACACAGTATCAAGGCTTTGCCGATGTAAATATGGGACGCGGCGCAATCGTAATAGGCCTTGCGGCAGTTATTATAGGTGAAGCGTTATTTGGAAAAATATTTAAAAACTTCGCCCTTAAACTGCTTGCGGTAGTGCTTGGCTCGGTGATTTACTATATAGTTGTTCAAGCGGTTATTACGCTCGGATTTGACGCAAACCTGCTTAAACTTCTTTCTGCAATAATAGTTGCCGTATTTCTTGCTATTCCTTTCTGGAAAAGCAAGCTTGTAAAATCAAATGTTATTAAGGCAGGAGGTAAGGAAGATGCTTGAAATTAAAAATGTATCAAAGGTATTCAATCCTAATACGGTTAATGAAAAATTAGCGCTTAACGGCATCAACCTTACGCTTAATGAGGGTGATTTTGTCACGGTAATCGGCGGCAACGGCGCGGGAAAATCAACCATGCTTAATATGATAGCGGGCGTTTACCCCGTTGATTGCGGACAAATTATAATAGACGGAGTCGATGTTACAAGGTTGCCCGAGTATAAACGAGCAAAATATTTAGGGCGCGTTTTCCAAGACCCTATGAACGGAACTGCCGCCACAATGCAAATTGATGAAAACTTAGCGCTTGCGGCACGTCGAGGAATGTCACGCACATTGAAATCCGGTATTACTTCAAAAGAAAAAGCGGAATATAAGGAATTACTTAAAAAACTTGATTTAGGTCTTGAAAGCCGACTCACTTCAAAGGTAGGCTTGCTCTCGGGCGGTCAGCGTCAGGCACTTACACTTCTTATGGCGACGCTCAAAAAGCCCAAGCTTCTTTTACTTGATGAGCACACGGCGGCGCTTGACCCTAAAACCGCTAAAATGGTGCTTGATATTACCGAAGAAATAGTTGCCGAAAACAACCTGACAACCATTATGATTACCCATAATATGGCAGATGCCATTCGTATAGGCAACCGAATTGTAATGATGAGCAACGGTAAAATTATTTTTGATGTTTCGGGCGAAGAAAAGAAAAATCTTACCACGGCAGACCTTCTTGAAAAGTTCAAGATTTCTTCGGGTGAAGAATTAAATAATGACCGTATGCTGCTTTCATAACGGTTATGAAAAACAGGAAAACACCTTATTTTTATGATCAGGGTGACTGCGTAAAAATCGGTGACTTTTTTGTCTGCCGTAATGTGATAAACAAACATTACCCGCTTCATCAGCACGATTTTTATGAATTGGAATATATATCCGAGGGGCAGGGCACGCATCTTATAAACGGCGCCGCTTACCCTGTAAGGCGGGGAGACATAGTTTTTATTACACCTATGGACTTCCATGGCTTTGAAGCGCAAAACATAAAAACAATCACTCTGCATTTTTATTCGAAGGATATGTCGCCTGAAATTTCGGCTTTGATTTCTTCACTTAAAGCCGATATTGTCAAAGACGCCGGCGAAAAAAACATCAGCGATTTTGAGCGTCTGATTGAAATTTTTACGGCAAACGGCCATTATGCCGAATTGCAGCTAAAAAATCTTACAGAACTTATAATTGTTAATCTTTTTGGGCGCAGGGCAAAAAATGCAGTCGGCAATAATTCGGGCGACAGCGTTTCTCAGGCTATTGGGTATATAAATATAAATTTCAGAAATAAAATTACCCTTGACATTATAAGTCAAAGGTTTCATATTTCACCGTCGTATTTCAGCCGCGAGTTTAAGCGGCGGACCGGCGTTTGTTTTACCGATTATCTTGCCGAATGCCGTTTCAGTTATGCAAAAAAATTGCTCAGAAACGGTAACAGCGTTATAGACGCCTGTTTAGAAAGCGGTTTTACGGGTGTTCGTAACTTTACCAAGCGGTTTAAAAAGCTTTACGGCGTTACGCCGAGCGAATACGCAAAAACGGCAAAATAATTCCCTGTTTAGTAAAAATAATTCTTGTTATTGGTATCGGCTTCTGATATATTTAACTTATAAAATATATCGGAGGCTGATTTTTTATGGCAAAGGTAATAAACGGCAGGTCAATACCGAATATGCCCTGGCAGGACAGACCTGCAGGCTGTGATGACATTTTTTGGAGATACAGCGATAACCCCATACTGACCTACAAAGATGTAAAAAAAGCAAACAGCCTGTTTAACAGCTCGGTAGTAGCATACAAGGGTGAATTCAGAGGAATATTCCGTTGCGACCGTACCGACTGGATACCCAAGCTTCATAAAGGCAAAAGTACGGACGGCATACACTGGCAAATAGACGATGAACCGTTGCAATTTGAAAACACAATCGAAGGCGTACCCTATGTTTACGGTTATGACCCGCGTATTTGTGAAATTGACGGCAGATATTACATAATTTGGTGCACCGGTATGTCAAATTGGGACCCGACAATCGGAATGGCATATACCGATGATTTTGAAAAATTTTATCGAATGGAAAATGCGTTTTTGCCCTATAACCGCAACGGCGTATTGTTTCCGAGAAAAATAAACGGTAAATATTTTATGCTTTCACGCCCCAGCGAGGCGGGCCACGGCGCACCGGGTAATGGCAGCATATACAGCAGCGAGAGTCCCGATTTGGTTTATTGGGGCAAGCATCGCCTTGTTATGAGTCCGGCTACGGGTTGGCAGAATTCAAAAATCGGCGGCGGTCCCACACCTATAGAAACCGATGAGGGTTGGCTGCTTATCTATCACGGCGTAAGGGGAACCTGTAACGGTCTGCTTTATATGGTGGGTGCGGCGTTGCTTGACCGCGACGATCCTACAAAGGTGCTTTACCGCACAAAGCACTATGTTTTAAGCCCGCGTGAGCAATATGAGCGCATCGGAGATGTGCCCAATGTTGTTTTTCCCGTATCAACACTGTGCGATGCCGATACAGGCAGAATAGCACTTTACTATGGCGCGGCAGACACCGTTGTGGGCTTGGCATTTTCTACCGTTGACGAGCTTATTAAATTCACAAAAGAAAATTCATTTTAATTAAAAACTCCCGACAATTAGGCAATTGTCGGGAGTTTTGCTAATTTTTTGCATTGTTTCGGTATTCACGCATCGAAACGCCGTATTTTTCTTTAAACTGTTCGCATGCCCAGCTGATGTTATTAAAACCGCTGTCAAAAATTATGCTCGAAATACTGAAATTTGAGTTACGCAGCATATTTGCAATATAATTAAGCCTGATTGAGTTTATGTATTCGGTAACCGTCATGCCCGTGTGCTTTTTTAAGCAACGTGATATGTGTTCACGGCTTTTGTCCGAAAGACTGAAAAAATAATCCGAGCCTAAGGCGAAGTTTCCGTTTTTTTTAATTTTATCGCACATTTGCTCTAACCAAATCGGCATATCCTCGTGTGCTTGTTCATCCGACGAAAAATACCGTATGAATATATCAAAAAGAAATGTGCGCAGCGCTGTTTTAAGCTGTTCGGTATTTTGCGGATTTATGGCCTTAATGCTTGCAATTCGATTGTTAAAACGCCTGAATTCGTATTCGTTCAGGTGAATTTCGGGCGGAACGGCCGATTCGGTAAGCTGCCTGCTCGGAAACCCTTCACCCAAAAAATTAAAAATCTGTTCGGCAGTATTTTTTGTAAAAGAAATATTAAGCAATGAAAACGGCTCTGAATTTATGCAAACATAATCGTGAATGTCGTTTGGGCGTATAAATACAAGACTACCCTTTGTAAGCGGTATCTTTGTGTTGTTTATTAAATGTAAGGCATTGCCGTCTAAAATAAGAAAAAACTCGTAAAATTCGTGGTAATGGGGGTCGAAGTTTTCGGTGTCACTGTAAACATATCGGTATAAGCACTCAAGCTTTCCGTTAAATTCATAATCGTCGGTAAGAAATTTCGGGTTCATAATATTGCTCCTAATATCAAAATACCATAACTATAATATCACATTAGCGATTGTTTTTCAATAGCATATATGCTAAAATGAAGTCACAGAACAATAGTTTTGAAAGGCGGTTTTAAAATGTCATTCGTTGATGAAAAAATCAGAATAAGCTGGCAAAAGCTCAGGCAGTTTGCCAATATAAAGCTTTACGACCTTGAGGGCGTTGAGTATGTTAAGTGCGGTTACAAAACCGATAATTCTTTTCCCGAAAGCGGTTGGCAGCCCTTTACTGCCGACACCAAAATGACCGGAAGAGACGCGCACTACTGGCTTCGCGCAAGCTTTAAGACTCCCCCGAAAAAAGAAAATACCTCTTACTACATAAAGTGCACCACAGGCTTTGAGGGCGAGTGGGACGGCACAAATCCGCAGGGCATAATATATTTAAACGGCGAAATGGTTCAGGGCGTCGACACAAATCACACCGAGATTTATTTAGAGCCCGATACCGAATATACAATGTATAACTATTTTTACTTGGGTCTTATTAAAAACAACGTTCCGCTTCACATGGCCATGTATGAGCTTGATGAAAAAAGCGAACAGCTTTATTATGACATAAGGGTGCCCTATGATGTGTTTATGATGCACCGTCAAAATGAAGACGCCCATGAAATAATTATACCTGTTTTAGAGCAGACCTGTAACCTTATTGATTTCCGTAAGCCTTACAGTGATGAATATAAGGCAAGCGTAAGCCGTGCCGTAGATTTTATCGAAGAGGAATTTTACGAAAAAATCTGCACCGAAGAGGGCAAGCCGATTGTTGACTGCATAGCCCACACCCACATCGACATCGAGTGGCTTTGGGCACGCGCTCAAACAAGAGAGAAAATTCAGCGCAGCTTTACAAACGCTCTGGCGCTTATGAAAAAATACCCCGAATACAAGTTTATGCTTTCTCAGCCCGAGCTTTACCGCTATCTTAAAGAAGAAGCTCCCGAAAAGTATGAGGAATTAAAGCAGCTTGTAAAAGAGGGCAGATGGGAACCCGAAGGCGCTATGTATGTTGAGGCAGACTGCAACCTTATAAGCGGTGAAAGTCTTGTTCGTCAGATTTATCAGGGCAAGAGGTTCTTTAAAGACGAATTCGGCGTTGACAATAAAATACTGTTTTTGCCCGATGTTTTCGGTTATTCTGCGGCTATTCCGCAAATACTTAAAAAATCGGGTATCCGCCATTTTGTAACATCGAAAATTTCTTGGAATGAAACCAACACCATGCCGGTTGACTGCTTTATGTGGGAGGGCCTTGACGGGACCGAGATTTTCACAAACTTTATAACTGCGCAAAATTACAAGGGTATCGAACCTGACAGATATACCACCTATGTTGGGCATCTTACACCGAGCGAGATTAAGGGCACATGGAATAAATTTATTGAAAAGCAGTATTCGCACCGTGCGCTTTCAACCTACGGTTTCGGTGACGGCGGCGGTGGCCCCACCAAAGAAATGCTCGAAAATCAGCGCCGTATGGCAAAGGGTATTCCGGGTATGCCTGTTACAAAATTGCCTACTTTGATAGAGCACCTTGACAAAAAGCGTGAAGAATTTGACGAATCGTGCAAAAAACTAAAACGCACACCAAAGTGGGTAGGCGAGCTTTACCTTGAATTGCACCGCGGCACATATACCTCTATGGCAAAAAACAAGCGCGGCAACCGCAAGAGCGAACAGGCGTTAGGTAAGGCAGAAGGCCTTTCGTATATCGGCTTAATGCTCGGCAGCGAATATGACGCAAAGGGTCTTTATAATAATTGGAACCGTGTTTTGCATAATCAGTTCCACGATATTATACCCGGCTCTTCCATTAAAGATGTTTATGACGGCACCGATGTTGACTATAAAGAAATTGCCGAATATACCGACGGTGTTATAAACGAAAAAATCGGCGTTATCGCAAAGAATATTACTACCGACGGCGGTCTGCTTGTTTACAATCCTTCAGGCTTTGAGCGTAGCGGCATTGCAACGGTAGGCGGTAAGACGGTAGAACTTACAGAAGCAATTCCTGCTTTTGGCTGGAAGGTTGTAAATAAATTTAACGATGAGTGTCGGGTTGCTGTAAACGGACTTACCGCCGAAAACAAATTTTATAAGATGACGCTTGACAACGCAGGCAGAATTGCCGAATTGTTTGATAAATCTGCAAACCGTCAGGTGTTTAAATCGGGCGAATACGGCAACGAATTTCAGGCTTTTGAAGATTTTCCGCGTCTGTATGACAACTGGGAAATTACCGATTATTACAAGCAAAAGAAATGGGTGTTAGACGACGAGGCTCAAATTACACCCGTTACCGACGGTAGTCGTGCGGGCTTTAGGGTTGTTAAAAAATATCTTGATTCCGAAATAATACAAAATATATGGCTCTATTCGGATACAGACCGTATTGACTTTGACACCGACATTGATTGGCACGAGCGTAATCAGGTGCTTAAAGTGGCATTCCCGGTAGATGTTCACGCCAATACCGCTACCTATGAAACGCAGTTCGGTCATATTGAGCGCCCGACACACGGCAACACCAGCTGGGATCAGGCAAAGTTCGAGGTTTGCGCTCATAAATGGGTAACGGTTGCCGAAAACGGTTACGGAGTAGGACTGCTTAACGATTGCAAATACGGTTTTAACACCGAGGGCAGCACAATGAAATTAACCGTGCTTAAGTGCAGTCAGTACCCGAATGAAGAAGCCGATCAGGGTGCCCATAAGCTTACATATTCAATTATGGCTTATGAAGGCGATTTCCGTGAAGCGGGCGTTATCAACGAGGCTTATGCTCTTAATCAACCCTTCACCGTAGCGCAGGTTTGCGCAAACAAGGGCGCGCTTGCCGACGAGTTTTCACTCGTTTCATGCGACAGGGCAAATGTAATTGTTGAAACCGTTAAAAAGGCCGAAGACGATGACGGTATGATAGTTCGTATGTACGATGCGTTTAACCGCCGTGCAAACGCAACGGTTACTGTTGCAGAGGGCTTTAAAAAGGCATATTTGTGCGACCTTATGGAAAATCAGATTGAAGAACTTGAGTTTAGCGACAACAAGGTTACAGTTCCGGTGTCTAATTTTGAGATAATAACACTTAAATTCACAAGATAACATAAAAGGGGTGTAAAAACAGTTTTACATCCCTTTTAGTTTTTGGTTGAATTTTTTTGCAATATAATGTATAATGTATGAAAAAATAAAGGAGATTCTAAATATGAAAAAAATTATATGTAAGGTTGAATACGATACCGACACGGCTTCGCTTGTTAAAAAACATACATACGGCACTTTCGGCGATACCGACGGTTACGAGGAAAGCCTTTATGTTACCGAAAACGGAAAATATTTTATTTATGTGAACGGCGGGGTTGATTCCATTCACCCGAACGAGAATATTACAAGGCTGTCTGCAAGCAAGGCAGAGGAATGGCGCAAGGCTCATTAAAGCAAGGCATTTATTTTTTCGGTGGTACAAATGGATATCAGAAAAGAATCTTTAAAAAAGCATTATGAATGGCAGGGTAAAATTGAGGTTGCATCACGCACACCTGTTACCGACAGTAAGCAGCTGTCGCTTGCATACACACCCGGTGTTGCCGAACCCTGCCTCGAAATTCAAAAGGATATAAACAAGTCGTATGAGCTTACACGCCGCGGCAATATGGTGGCGGTTATAACCGACGGCTCTGCGGTATTGGGCTTGGGTGACATAGGGGCAGAAGCAGGTATGCCCGTTATGGAGGGTAAGTGCGTTTTATTTAAAGAATTTGCAGGGGTTGACGCTTTTCCGCTTTGCATAAAAACTCAGGATATTGATGAAATTGTGCGGACCGTTTATCTGCTTTCGGGCTCGTTCGGCGGAATAAACCTTGAGGATATAGCCGCACCCCGTTGCTTCGAAATTGAACGCAGGCTTAAAGAAATTTGCGATATACCCGTTTTTCACGACGACCAGCACGGTACTGCGGTTGTAGTGGCGGCGGCTTTGCTTAACGCGCTTAAGGTTGTAGGCAAAAAAATTACCCAAATTAAATGTGTTATTAACGGTGCGGGTGCCGCAGGCACTGCCATAGGCGAGCATTTGCTTGATTTAGGCGTTAAAAATCTTATTATGTGCGACAAACAGGGTGCAATTTACAAGGGTATGCCTAATTTAAGCAATGCGCACAACGAGCTTGCCGAAAAAACCAATCCAAACTGTGAAAAGGGAACTCTTGCCGATGTTATGCGCTCGGCAGATGTGTTTATAGGCGTGTCGGCGCCTAACATAGTAACGCGTGAAATGATAGCGTCTATGAATGAAAAATCGGTAGTATTTCCTATGGCAAACCCCGTGCCCGAAATTATGCCCGACGAGGCACTTGCCGGCGGTGCGTGCGTAGTAGGAACGGGAAGATCCGATTTTGCAAATCAGATAAACAATGTGTTGGCTTTTCCCGGTATTTTCCGCGGAGCGTTAGATGTGCGGGCTTCCGACATTAACAAAGAAATGCTTACCGCCGCATCATACGCCATAGCATCGCTCGTAGATGAAACAGAGCTTGCCGCTGATTACATATTGCCAAAGGCTTTCGATAAGCGTATAGCACCTGCCGTAGCGGCAGCAGTTGCCGAAGCGGCAAAGAGCAGCGGCGTGGCTAGAAAGATTTAAAAGAAATAGCCTGCCTGAATTAAAATTCAGGCAGGTTATTTTTCACTTGTTTTGTCTTCCGTAAAGTGCGGTATTTTCTTTTAATATGTCGGCGAGCCAATCGTTTATACATTCGCGTTTAATTCGCCATTTCCAGTTGTTTCCGAGGGTCGAGGGTGTGTTTATTCTGCCTGACGAGTCAAGGCCTAAAAGGTCGCCCATCATAAGTATGCAGGTATCGGCAACACTTGCCATTGCGGTTTTCATCATGGCCCAGTTAAAGCCGTTGTTGTCTTGATAATTAAAATAATTTTTTGCCTGCTTTACCGTGTCGCGATTACTGCTTTCAAGCCAACCCATAATTGTGTCATTATCGTGAGTGCCCGTGTAAATTACGCAGTTAGACTCAAGATTATGCGGCAGATAGGTGTTGTCACTGTCGCCGTCAAAGGCGAACTGCAAAACCTTCATACCGGGGAATCCCGTGGCTTTAAGCATTTTGCGAACCTTGGGTGTTATAATTCCTAAATCTTCGGCAATTATAGGCAGATTTTTGCCAAACTCGGCGCGTAAAGCCTTAAATAAATCGGTGTTGGGGCCTTTTACCCATTTGCCGCCCTTGGCGTCTGCGTCACCGTAGGGTATTGCAAAAAATGATTCGAAGCCTCTGAAGTGATCAATTCTTACGGTGTCATACATTTTAAGCGCATGACCTAAATATTGCTTCCACCAAGAATATCCTGTTTTTTTCATATATTTCCAATCATATAGTGGATTGCCCCAAAGTTGTCCGTCTGAGCTGAAAGCGTCGGGCGGAACACCTGCAACGGCTTTTGGGGTGTAGTCGTCATTTAACAAAAATTGCTCTGGGCTTGCCCACACATCTGCACTGTCAAGTGCCACATAAATCGGTATATCACCTATGATTTCTACGCCGTTTTGATTTGCATATTCTTTAAGTAAAAACCATTGCTCGTTAAACTTGAACTGCAAAAATTTATGAAATTCAATATCTTCGGCAAGCTCGCCTTGTGCTTTTGAAAGCGCCGCGGGCTCACTTTTTTTGAACGCAGAGTCCCATTCGTACCAAGCCTTGCCGCCGTTTGCCGATTTTATTGCCATAAAAAGCGCGTAGCTGTCAAGCCAATATGCGTTTTCGGCGGTGAATTCGCTGTATTTTTTATCTTTTTTGAAACGGTCAAAAGCGATTTTTAAAGCTTTGTAACGGGTGTTGTAAAGCTTTTCGTAATCTATGCTCTCGGGGTCATTGCCGAAATCAAAGGACTCAATTTCGGATGCGGTAAGCAACCCCTCATCTGTGAGCAGGTCAAGGTCAATGAAGTAAGGGTTGCCTGCAAATGATGAAAAAGACTGATAGGGCGAGTCGCCGAAATTTGTGGGGTTAAGCGGCAATATCTGCCAAAGGGACTGCGCACCCTTATTCAAAAAGTCAACAAATTCAAAGGCTGCCTTGCCGAAGGTGCCTATACCGTGGGGTGAAGGCAACGAAAATATAGGCATTAAAATTCCGTTTTTTCTCATAGTAAACTCCGATTATTTAAAGACTGTATATTTTATAACGGCTAAACACTCGCGCAATGTGCCTGAAATCAAGTATGACAAATTAGTGTTGCTGTGTGTATGGGTTATATTTTTTAAGCCCGTTTCATTTGCACAAAGGTTTGCCCTCAATATATGGTATTCGTTTGTGATAAATGCGGCGGTATAATCGCGGTTAAGGCTATTATCCAATATTTCCTTAGAAAAGGCAAAGTTTTCATAGGTGCTTGTCGCCTTTTCTTCTTTTATAATTTTATTCTCGGAAACACCGTGACTTACAAGATAGTTTTGCATTGCCTCGGCTTCGGTTATATCTTCTCCGTAGCCTTTACCCCCGCTTACAATAATCAATGCGTCGGGGTTTTCGCCGTGATACTTTACCGCGGTGTCAAGCCGCCTTTTAAGTGTAAGAGACGGCGTTTTTCCGTGCACTGCCGCGCCCAAAACAATAACGGCGTCTTCGTTATATGTAACACTGTCGCTTTTGCCGTATAATATCAAACTGCCTGCAAATAAAACTACAAGGCATAAACACACTAAAATCAAAAATTTCAAAAGTTTTGCCGTTTTATTAAAAAATACACCTAACAGAATAATAACGCAACCGAGCGCTACGGTCATAAAATTACCCAAATTAAGGTTTGATACAAAAAACAGCGCGACGCCGTTAAATGTAATAATTGTACCTATCGCAATAAAAACCGTTTTTGCAATCCGTTTTAAAACTGCAAATTTCACACAATCACCTACCTTAAAGCATTATAACATTATGTTATAAAAAGAGCAACACAATATTAAGCCCCAAAATGCTTTTGAAAACTTGACTTATTTCTGATTATCGGTATAATAAATACAAAAAGTCAAAACGGCAATTTTAAGGTGGCGGTTTTTTGAATCATGCATATTTTATACCTATAATTATGATGTTTGTTGTTTTGTTTGTTACAAGGCAAAATAATTTGACTGTTATAAAAAACATAATGAAAAAGCGAAAAACGGGGGATATTCAAATGTTTGAAATGGCAAAAAAATTTTTAGGTAAAGAATGTATTGTTTACACCTTTAATTCACAGCTTACAGGCATTATCAAAGAGGTGAACGAGGGCGGAATTCTTTTATTAAGGGGCAATGCCGAAGAGGCTGTAAATTTTGATTTTATTGTTCGTATAAGGGAGTATCCGCGCAATAAAAACGGAAAGAAAAAATCGGTTATATTTGACTGATTACAGAAAAATAATATTTGTTTAAAGGTTTAAAAATCCTTTGCCGACATAGGGCAAAGGATTTTTTGTTTGTGTATAGAGAGCTTTAAAAATTCAAGGGTTTATTTTTTGTTTTTTGTAAGAATATTCATCAAAACAAAAATGCCGGTAAACAGCAATACCGAACCTATAAGCACCGCCGCCATGGTATTAACCGAAACGGCGTTTGAGTTAAAATACAAATTGCAGTCAATGCTGTCACGAATACCGGTCATCACATCTTTAGGAAAGCCGCACGCCTCCATTTCGGCAAAAACACCGCGCATCATATGATTGCGTACAAGGCTTGTTCCGTAAGTGCCGGGCAGATACATAAGCACATTCCTAAGCCCTTTTGAAAAGTTTGAAATCGGCATATAGGCTCCGCAAAGAAAACCGTAGCCAGCGCTTATTACCGTTCCTACAGCAGAGGCTTGCCCGCTTGTTGTCAAAAAGAAATTGATACATGATGAAAGCGCGGTTCCGAAAAGCGTTAACATAAACACATCGCCGATTACGCAAAAAACATCGGCCGCCGATAAATACCAGCCTTTAAGCGCAACATACCCCAAGCTTACAGCAAGGGCGGTAAGCGTTATAATGAGCGTGCTTGCGGCAGAGGCTAAGTAATAACCGATTGCAAGCGTACCGTGTTTAACGGGCGAGACCTTAAAATCTATTACGGTTTTATTTGCTCTGTCATTTATCATAAGTAAATTTGCGCAAAACGAAACGGTCACACAGCACACTGCAAGCAGCGAAGCAACCAGCTGGCAAACAACCGTGCCGTCAAGCAGCTCCTGCGGCACAATAACGCCTTGCGGCAACGCCGAAGAAAAGCTTTGCTTGTATATGTTGGCAAGAAAGGTCGCATATAGCACAAGCAGTATTATAGGTGTAATAAGCGATGAGAAAAACATTCCCTTATCTTTAAAAAACAGCTTTATATTACGGCGAAACACATTAAATAAACCCGTCATTGCTCAGTACCCCCTATAAGCTTTTTGCCCGTAACCGAAAGAAATACATCGTCCATATTGCCCTTGATTATCTCATAATCCTTAAAAGCGTCGGGATAAGACAAAATCAATTCTGTAGCCTTTGCGGTATCGGGAACCGAAATGCGAAATGCGTCTCTGATTTTTTCGTACGGCATTTCAAACTGTTTTACAATGCTTTCTTCTGTTTTGTAAACAGTAATGTAATCGCCGGCATATCGGTTTTTAAGCTCAAGCGGCGTTCCTTTTGCAGAAATTTTTCCGCTGTCAATAATTACTATATAGTCTGCGTCTGCCGCCTCTTCCATATAGTGGGTGGTTAAAAACACAGTCATTTGCTTTTCTTTTCGAAGGGTGTTTATTACATTCCATAAAAGCCTCCTTGTCTGTGGGTCAAGACCGGTGGTAGGCTCGTCAAGAATAAGTATCTCGGGCTCGTGCAAAAGCGCCCGCGCAATATCAATACGCCTTTTTTGACCGCCCGAAAGCCTGCCGAGCGGTCGGCCTATCAAATCGGCAAAATCAAGAAGCCTGGAAAGCTCATTAAGTTTTTTGGAAAATTCTTTTCCGGTAATGCCGTAAAGCGCCGCGCGGCTTCGCAGATTGTCATAAACCGAAAGCGGAGCGTCAAGAGCGGAATTTTGAAAAACAACTCCGATTTTTTTGCTTATTTTATCAAAATTATGTTCTACATCATTTCCGCATACCGAAATTTTTCCGCTGTCTTTTTTAAGCTGTCCGCAAAGCATAGAAATGGTTGTTGATTTTCCGGCTCCGTTGACGCCCAAAAACGCAAACAGCTCGCCGCGTTTTACCACAAAAGACAAATCTTGAACTGCTTTTATATCGCCGAACGACTTGCAAAGATGTTCTATTTCAATAATATGTTCCATTATGATTTTCTTCCCTTAACCTATGTCTTTTTTTCTGTATTTAATAAATGCCGCGGTAATACCCAACGCCGCAAATAAAAGCCCGACCGACAGATATTTAATTTCAATTTTTCCGCTTGAAATAATATCGGAGCCTTCGGTATAGCCGAAGGGCGTAAGGTATTTAAGAAATTCGGTGTTCTCGGTTAAATTGGCAATAATATTTAAAAAGTAGAATACTACCGCTATACCTAACCCTATGCCAAGACCGTTGCCCTTTATAAACGCCGAAATTCCAAAGGTTATTGCGGCAATTTCAATCTGCAAAATAAAGTAGGACAGAAACAGCAAAAACACAGTTTTTACATCGGCATCTTCACCTATTGCAACAATCGAAACTGCGGTTATCGCGGCAACGGCAATATTTAATATTGTTATTTGGGCAAAAACCGCAAATAATTTTTGCTCTATGACGGCAGTTCTTGAAACGGGGTGTGTCAAAAGAAATTCGGCGGTGTGCTCCTTTTCTTCTTTTGAAAGGGCCGAAATGCCGATAATTGCAGCAAAAAAAGCTCCGCCTAAGCCTAAAACATTTCCGCATTCCACGCCGAAAAAGCCCGTAAATGAGCCGAAGTTTATTTTATCCATTCCGAAAGCCTCTGAAAAACTGCCCATGTCGGCGAACATCGCGCTTATATCACCCATTTGAGATTTCATTTCGGGGTATATAATAACGCAAATTGCAAGCATAAAGGCAATGGCGGCAGACCAAATAAGCAAGGAAATTCTGCCCCGTTTAAGCTCATGAAAGAAAACGGTCATTTATTCTTCCTCCTTTGTGTAGTAGTGCATAAACACTTCTTCTAATTCGGGGTCGGTAACGGTAAAGTCTTCAAAATCGGTTTTTGAAAGCTGAGACAGCAAATCCTTTGGATTTCCGCTGTACAGAAAGCTGACATTTCCGTTTTCGAACTTTAAATTTTTAGCATTGCTTATTTCGGGCTTCTGGTAGGCTCCGCGCAGGCTGACCTTTTTTACACCGGTATGACCGAGCTTTTGTATGCTGTCCGACACAAGAATTTCACCGTTTTTAATAACGGCGGCGTGCGTACAGTAACGGTCAACCTCAGACAGATTATGCGATGAGAGAAAAACGGTTGCTCCCTCGCGATTGCGCTCGGTAAGCAGTTTGTAAAACTCCCTTTGCATAAGCGGGTCTAAACCGCTTGTGGGTTCGTCTAAAATATATAACCTCGGTTTGTGCTGAAGCGCACAGACAATTCCCACCTTTTTACGGTTGCCGAGGGACAGCTCATCTACCCGCCGTGACGGGTCAAGCTTAAGAGCCTCACAAAGTATTTTTGCCTCTTTAGCACAATCGGCTTTTCGCAGCTTTGCCGACAGCGAAAGAATATCTCGCACGCGCATTCCGTTATAAAACATCGTTTCGGACGGCAGATAACCAACCTCGTCAAGTACTTCGGTGCGCTGCTTCAAAATGTTTTTGCCAAGCACCTGCGCATTTCCCTCTGTAGGTGAAATTAAACCGAGCAGTAATCGGATTGTAGTTGACTTTCCAGCCCCGTTTGGGCCGACGAATCCGAAAAAGTCGCCCTCATTAACCGAAAGGCCGACATCGCTTATTCCGCGGCTTTTGCCGTAAAATTTTGTTAAGTGTTCTGTCTTGATTGCTTTCATCTAAAAACCTCCGATTGTCCGTATTTCATGGGTGTAAACCGTATGCCGTCTATTGTTTGTTCTTTGCCGGTCGCAGTAAAACCGAGATGCTCGTAAATTTTGACGGCATAGGGTGATGAGTTAACGGTAAACTCCTTTACCTCAAAGTCGGATTTCATAAGCTCAAACAGCATTCTGCCGAAACCTTGACCCTGACGGTCCTCACTTACGAAAAAGCCGCCTATATGCTGTGGCTTTCGCACCGAAAGCACGCCGACAAGATTGCCGTTATCGAAGGCACCGTACCATTTCATAGCCTTTGTACGCTCATTATCATTAAGGCTTGCTCTGAAATGCTCTATGCCCTCTTTAGAATATTCGGGGGCTTCAAATCGAAGAAATGTCTTCCAAATTAAGTCTGTGGCTTTTGGTATTTCAAAGCTCATCAGCGGCCTTGCGTACCGCCTTTCAAGGCTTGTTATATGCTCGGTGCGTATATTGTCGGTCAGAGCCCAATAAATATCTTTGTTTGTATGATGATATTTAAAACCGCATTTTTCCTGACAGCGCCTTGACTTTTCGTTGCCGTCAAAATAGCCGCACCAAAGTCTTTGCAGCTTTAAACCGTCAAAGGCATAGCGTATAAGCTCGCACACGGCCTCGGGCATTAACCCTTTGCCCCAATACGGCACGCCTAACCAATATCCTATTTCGCCCTCGCTTTCGGGCAGGCTCAAATTACTTTTTTCGCCTATCATAAGACCAATGCTGCCTACAGGCTCGTTTGTTTCTTTAAGCACGGCGGCATAGGTGTTTTCGGCCGACAAAACATCTTTTATTATCCGGCGGCTGTCCTCCGTGCTTTTGTGCGGATTCCACCCCGCAATAGGACCTACCCTTTCGTCGCGCGCATACTTATAAAGGCTTTGCGCGTCATCTAATCTCCAAGGGCGCAAAATTAACCTTTGAGTTTCTAAATTCATTTAAAATCATCTCTGAACAAAAGTAAAATTATAAAATTCCCGTAACAGTCATTGTTGCTACCGTTTCGGCTGTTTGCGCGGAGGTATCGCTTTTGTTGCTGTCAGCCGTTTCAGCGTCGGTTTGCATTATATTTTTTGCGATAGACAAAAACTTTTTATCCGACTGTATGGCCTGGGTTATGAATTTTCCGTTATAAAACAGCGCGTATGTAGTAACCGGCGCAGGCGCGCTTTGCGCCGATTCTTTGTCGGTAATATGAATTACCTTAAACGGAATTTTATGATCTTTCGCAACCTCTGCAACCCGCGGTACCCAATAATATGTAAAGGGGCATTGGTCGGTGTAGTAAAGCACAAATCCGCTTTCGGCACTCTTCGGACGCTTTGCACATTCTTTAAAGCGCGGCGGCAAAGCGCCGTCATTAAAGGGTAAATACATAAGCGTAATGTCCGTGTCTGAAGTGTCGGCAGTAAAAAAGCCTTTGTAGGTCAGATATTTAGGGTCGGCAAGAAACTCCTTTTTTCTGCCGTTTGACGACAGGATACAAAGCCCCTTTTTGCCTTGTGACTTGGCGTCGCGAATACACTCGTCAAGCAGGTCATTCGAATATCCGTGACCCTTCATAGAGCCTGCAATCCAAAGACAGTTGATAAAAATATATCCCGCGGCTTCAATCGGAACCCACGCATTTTCTGCGGGAATATACTCAATAAAGCATTTTCCGCGTTGCTCGCTTCGGTAAAAAACAAGACCGTTTTTAAATTGATTTTTAAGCCATTCTTTTTTGGTGTTGCTTTGCTTATTTGACATAGCACAGCAAATATGCTCTTTTTCTATATTTTCTTCGGTGATTTTTAAATAATTCATATCGGTGTACTCCGGTTGTTTTTAATTATTTTTTCAAATTTATTTATATGCGCTTCTATTTTCTTTACAATTTGCGCCTCTTTGTCGGGCTCGCGGTCGCAATAGTGTATCAGCAAGGTGATAGGGGCGGTAAACTGAAATGCAAGAAGCCGGGTATCTGCACAACTGAAAATTCCCTTTTTTACCATACCGTTAAATATATATGTGTAGCGACTTTCTATGTCGGTTATAAAATGCTTTGTTGCAAGAGCAGAAATTCTTTCGTTTCTGTATTGCTCTATGGTAAGCAGTCTGCGCACACGCCTTACTGTATAATCATGTAAAGTAAAATCGATTTGACTCATAGAAAGCTCTTTAAATTGATGCCAATTATCCGGAATAGGCATATCACAAGTCTTGCCCGTATGCTCATGGTAATACGCTTCGACATAGTCAATCATCGAATTCCAAAGAGTTTCTTTGCTGTCAAAATGCTTATACAGCGCGGGCTTTGTAATTCCCAAAGAATCGGAAATATCCCGAAGCAGGGCGCCGTCATACCCTTTTTCGGAAAAAACTGTCAAAGCGGCATTCAATATTTTTTCTTTGCTGGTTTTCATAAAATACATCTCACAATCTCACGAGGTTACTTATAGGTTACTTTTATTATAGTTACTCCAAGGTAACTTGTCAAGCAAAAACGGAAAAAATAAAAAAATAGCGCTTGACAAGTAAACGGTCGTTTACTATAATGTTTGTAAACGACCGTTTACAAAAGGGGGACTTGATATGACCGATACAAAGGAGCAAATTTTAACCGTGGCGCTCAAGCTGTTTTCAAAACGCGGTTACGAGGCTGTTTCGGTAAGTGAAATCGCAGGCGAACTCGGCATTACAAAGGGGGCGCTTTACAGACATTATAAAAATAAACGCGATATATTTGACAGTATTGTAAAAAGAATGTTTGAGCTCGATAAAGAAAATTCGCAGCAGCATGATATGCCTACTGAAAAATACAAAACATTGCCGCAGGAGTATCGAGATACAACGGTTAAAAGCATTAAAAGCTTTACGGCAGAGCAGTTTAAGTTTTGGACCCAAAACGAATTTGCGGCATGCTTTAGAAAAATGCTCCAGCTTGAGCAGCATAATAATTCCGAAACGGCGGAGCTTTACGACAGTTGCTTGGTTTCGGGGCCGGTTCGGTATATGGCGGATATTTTTGCCGAGCTTATGAAAAACGGCATATTGAAAAAAGACGATTCGCATCGCCTTGCAGTCGAATTTTACGCGCCTGTGTTTTTGCTTATAAATATGTACAGCGACCAAACCGCCGCCGAGCTTACACAGCTGCTTGAAAAAATTATATGCGCCTTTTTCGACAGGTACACTTTAAATGATTGAAATTATAAAAGGAGAAAAACTATGAATTATGTAAAAAGTTTAAAATACGACACACCCGATTTACAAAAAAAGATTATGGGGCCTAATCCCGTTAAGCTTACCGAGGAGCTTATGCTTAATCATAAAATTCCGTCGGGCAGTGTGATATGTGATTTGGGAAGCGGGCAGGGGCTTACAAGCGTGTTCCTTGCAAAGGAATACGGCTTTACGGTTTATGCCGCAGACCTTTGGAGTGACCCTAAGGAAAACAGAGCATTTTTTAACTCTATGGGACTTACCGATACGCAAATTGTGCCCGTAAAGGCCGACGCGTCGGATCTACCGTTTGAAAAAGAATTTTTTGACGCCGTAATAAGCGTAGATTCCTATAACTATTTCGGGCGTGACCCGCAATATTTAGACAGCAAGCTGCTGCCGTTTTTAAAAAGCGGCGGATATATTTATATCGCAATTCCCGGTATGAAAAACGATTGCCATGATAATCTGCCGCGTGAACTGTTGCTTTCTTGGACGCCCGAACAGCTTGATTACATGCACGATGTAAAATATTGGACTCAAACGGTGGGCGCATGCCACGGCGCCGAGGTGATTTCGGTAAAGGAAATGCAAAGCAATCAAGAGGTATGGGAAGATTGGCTTAAACAAGAAAACGAATATGCCGTAGGCGACCGTAAGGCTATGGAGGCAGGCGCGGGTAAATATTTAAACTTTATTTCAATCGTGCTTAAAAAGCAGTAGTTTTTAGTAAATGTAATATAAAAAGGTGCTGTGAAAAACATTGTTTTTTCACAGCACCTTTTAGCTTTGTCGGGTGTTAAATTATTTTCTCGATTAAATTGATTAATAATTTTGCCATGACTGCAAATCCCAAGTCGTTAGGATGGCATCCTTCGACCGTTCCAAAGTCTTCATACGGCGCAAATTCTTTGCTGCCGTCCAAAAAATAAACATTTTTATCGCCGCTGTCTTTTGCGTTTTTGTATGTATTATAAATAATCTCTCTGCGCTTTGCGCGGTTGTCTGAAAAACGCGGCAATGTTACGGCGCTCATCATTATTATAGGTAAATCGGGATTCGCGGCACGCACTGTTTTAAAGAATTTTTCATGGGTTTTTTGCAAATGCTCGGCATTCGGAGCGTTGTGGTCATAATCAAATACAAACATCTTCATATCAAGGCTTGCTATATAATCGGCGATTTGCTGTTCGCCGCAGCCGCAACCCGAAAAGCCCAAATTTATAAAGTCGGTATCAAACCGTCTTGAAACAATCGCAGGGTATGCGTTGCCGGGCCGTGACGCGCAGCCTCCCTGTGTTATTGAACTGCCGTAGTAAACTATGGGTTTGCTGCAAGAATACGGTTTGGCTTCCTCTACGGCGGCATCCTTTTGAAGTCCGATATAAAGCTCGCAAACATCACTGTAAAGCGGAAAATTTATTGTTATTTCACGCATTTTTTTGCAGTCGAAATCGAAAACCGACTCGTAACCGTCGGTAATGTTGAACGGCGGGCGAAAAGCACCGTTAAATTTATCGACGCCGTCTGTGTTTACATATATGTCAAAGCCTGCGCTGCCTGTAAGCGCAAAATGGTCCATTTTTGCTATACCGCACATTTTTGCCGAAATTGCAACATATTTGCTGTCGGTTTTAAAACGCACTCTGCCACCCGAGGTGTTGCTGTGCAGACAATGTACTCCGTAACTCACCGTTTTGGCAATGTCTTCGGGCATTCTTCTGAATTTGTTGTTTTCGTATATAAGTCCGTAAACACGAAAAGGCAAATCCAAAACAGAATAAAAAACAATATCGTCTTTTTTAATCTCGGTATCAAGCTTAAAGTTTTTATCGATTTTTTCAATATCTTGCATATTTGCACCGCCTGTTATTTGTTGAAAGGACTGTACATGCGTTATTATACCAAAAAAATTTTATTTGTCAATTTTAATACGGTTGAAATTTTTGTTATAAGGTGGGAATTTGCACTTTGAATTCGACAAATCCGTTATAGCACAGCACCTGTATATGACCTTTATGTGAAGTGACGATTGCTTTTGCAATGGCAAGACCCAGTCCGTAGTGGTTGCCCTCGCTGTTGCGGGCGGTATCTACACGGTAGAAGCGTTCAAATATCTTCTCACATTGTTCTACGGGAATTTCATCGCCTTTATTTATTACCGAAAGCTTTGCAAAGCCTCGGTTTAATTTGTTACGGGCAATAATTCGTCTGTGCCGTTAAAAGCGGCGGTAATGGTATAATAAAAATCTTCAACCGACTCGGCGGAATCACAAGAGTGATAATGCTTATCAGAACATTACGCCCTTTGGATCTGCCGATACATCTTAATGCGTTTTTTATAATGTACATAATTTTCTTTCCTTTCTCAGAAATTATCTTATGCTTCATCATTATACAAGACAATATTGAAGAAAGATTGAAAAACAAAAATAAATTTTATTAAAAATGAAAAAAGCACACCCTAAAAGGGTATGCTTTATATATGTAAATAGGTAGCAAAAAATCCGTTGCGGCTCGCGCTTTTATTCAGTTGCTTTTGTTTTCCTCAGTGGTTAACGGCTCTGTTGGATCTGCCGTTGTGCCGTAGAGGTCTGCAATCAAAGACTGAGTATCGTCCTGCTGTACGGTGTAGCTTTGTTCCGATTCTGTCAGATTATATGTCTGTGATTCTTCGGTACCCGAATTTAAAACAGTTAATGATGAATTCGGAATAATTTTAATATCGCCGCTTGAATTACCTATAAGTGCTTCGCTGTCATCCGACTTTACATAGGTGCCCCACTGTGGTATGATTGCAAGGCGATAACCTTCGGAAGCGATTACGGTAAATTCTGTTTTTTGCGGATTGCCGTCGGTTCCCGCAGGGTAAATTTGTATTGTATGATAGGTAAGGCTGCTGTTATCGGGCAGCTTTAATTCTACGCGGCAAAAGCCGGTGCTTGCGTTTCCGTCCGCCGTAACGGTAACGGTGTATGTGCCGTTTAATTTATAGTCGCCGTTTTCATCTGTTTCGGGCTCAACATCCGCTTCATTTTGCTTGAATGTTATTTGTACGGAAAATTTTGCAGAGGTGATATTGCTTGCGGGACTTGTAATACTGCTTGTAAACCATGCCCATGTAATTCCGGCAAGAAATATTCCGCAAATAAGAATACCGAACACAGAGGAAAGCATTATCTGCAAAAAGGATTTATCGGATACTTTTTCGTGTTTTGGAACATAGAACCAATCTCTAATCCATCCTTTTGATTTTTTCACAGAAATTACTCCTCCTTTTTTAATTATTGCTTTTCGGCAATCAAAGAGCACAAACGTCTTGCGGTAAAAAAGAAACATAATAGAGAGATCATTATTAGTTGCTTGCCAAAACGCTTATGCCCTTTGATTGCCGCCCACCCCCAAAAAGAGGGTGGGGGACTTTGTTATCCTAAACGGATAGAGTTAACAAAAATGTTACTGAGTAACGGTCTTGCCACTCTCAATTTCACCTATGTTTGCGGTAGCAGAGGTGGTCATGTTGGTAAGAGTGTTATCGTTGCAAGTGCCGTTGCAGTTGTAGTTACCTACGATCTTACCAATAATATACTCATTCTTTCCGCCGGCAAAGATGCCTCCGCCGATGCCGTCAACGGTGCAATCTGTAAGGGTATTGCCGGTAACATTACTGGTATTACCGTTACTTGCGCAAATGTAACCAATCAAACCACCAAGCTTATATCCGCCCTTAACGGAAACATTGGTCAGAGTGCAGTTTTTAACACTGTTATAACCGTAGCCGACAACACCACCGGTGTACTTACCGCCTGTAACGGATGAGTTGGTGACGGTGATATTAGTTACATCCTGGCTTGTAATACCGGCCAAAATGCCTGCGGTGGAGTTACCTATGTTGCTTCCGGTAACTTGGATGTTGTCGAGTTTCAAGTTCTTCATAATCACAGCCCTGGCATCGAACAGACCGGCATCATTTTGGGTGTTCGCATCCATTACGATTTTTGCATTACTAATCTTCTTTTCGTTGCCCTCGAACTTAACTGGACCGGTGGAAGTGGGGAAATTAAGGGCAATAGGAGCAATGGTGGCGTTGTTGAGATCAATGTCTGCTTCAAGACTAATGGTCCAGTAGCTGCTGTAATAGTAATCTACTCCGGCACCGTGGTGATAGTTGCTATATTCGTTTCCATTACCGTCGGTGAACAGTGTGGTCCAGTCGTTGAACAGCTTGGTCAGGTTCAATAAGCCTTCTTTGCTGTTAACAATAATTTTGGAATTTTCACCATTGGGAATGATGGCCAAACCGTAAACTGTGCGACCGACTTCGCAATTAATAGCGGTGTTGGTGCTGTCAGGAACAAAGGTGGTCTTGGTATTATCGTCTCTGTAAACAACTTTACCGCTGGTGAAAATACCTGCAGCATCATATTGCTGATCTTCTTCATAGTAGATGTTGGTATTCTCAACTTTGTTATTCTGGAAAGTTACTCCAGGTTCTACAGAGTTGGCAATACCGCCGACATCGTATTTTGCAGAGATGGTGCAACCGGAAACAGTGTTACCGGTCAAAACGACTCTACCCATGTAACCAATGATACCGCCGGCATTCTTGGTGTTGGAGGTGACTGTGGAGTTGGTTACTACACAATTCTTAATTTCGGCACCGGATGCACCGTTTGCATAACCTGCCACAACGCCGGTGTACTTAATGCCGGTTACATTGGCGTTTTCAAACTTGACATTCTGGATAACGATGGGAGAACCGTTATGAAGTTCGAGCCAGCCAAACAGACCACAAGCGTAATTAGAACTAGTGCCTGTATAATTGACAGTCATATTTTTGATTGTATAATTCTGACCGTCAAATATACCTTGGAATTGGGTAGCACCGGTCTGGCCCACAGGAATCCAGTTCTTGCCCGCAAGATCTATATTTGCAGTAAGCTTAACGGTTTTACCTGCGTAGTTGTTGCCCTCAACATTAACGCTCTTAGCAAAGTAAACAAGCTCGTTTGCGTTGCTTATGAGGTAGTTATCGTCTGCGTCTTGATTTAAGTATGTAGCGTTTGTATCATAGGTGTTGTTAATGCTGTCATACTCAGAAGCAAGCTGAGTAGCAACAACAGTAATGCCTATGCCGTCAATTGAAAGACCCTGATACTCGTTGCCGGCGGTTTCCTGCATATGACCCTCTATTGTAAGGGTGTTGGAAGCCCCTGCGGTTAACGAATATTCGGTGTTGATGTCGGCACCTGAGATTGTCCAGTCAATAACCTCGTTAAGCTTTGCACTGCCCTTGATTCCGCTTATGACAACCTTGTATTTAAGTGCAAGATTACCTGCGTTTTTGATTGTAATAGGCTGAAGCTTATAGGTACAGCCCGGCTCCCAAAGAACCTGCTCACCGTCGGGAGCGCCTGCCGCTTTCTGCCACGAAAGGGTCTGCCCTTCAAGAGAGTTGCCGTTTTCGTCAAGTAACTGAACATCAAGCGTACCGGCCTGAATCTTGTTTACCGCTGTACTTGCGGAGTCGGTGAACCACGCGAAGGTGGTGCCGATGAGCATTGCCACGCACATA
>ERZ780149.531-NODE-531-length-48264-cov-6.634778_pt1 | contig 48264 bp, 1 predicted proteins | sample MGYA00511367_ERZ780149 | MGnify/ENA primary metagenome ERZ780149 (study PRJEB29588, sample SAMEA2153852) | human gut metagenome | biome: human gut; feature: human-associated habitat; material: faeces | place: Denmark | collected 2008/2010 ... | reverse complement strand
TCATTAAAGATACTTCCTGGTAATAAGTTGCCCGTAATTATCTCTTTTTTTATATAACTGTAAGTATCCATTTGTATACCTCCTGTGATATATCACTAGTATATCACCGAATATATTTGAAGTCAAATATTTAGAAAATCTTTTTAAATTTTATCTAATAAAAATTTACAAAAAAAGACAGTAAAAATAATGCTTTTATATAAAAAATATTACAAAGGCAATAAAAATAAGCCTAGAGTTTGCTTTACTTTTTAAAGAAAAAATATGTTGATAAAATTTATTTTATAGTTAGTCATAATTACAAAAAACGACAAAAAAGTTAAATTTTCGTTATTTTAAAACCTTTTCATCAAGTGCTTTTATTGCTTTACTCGTACGCGTGTAGTATAATATCAATGTAATAGTGGAATTTATTTCCATTTTAAATTAGAAGAAAATTAAGCCTTTAGGAGGTTTTATTATGAAAAAAAATATATTTGTTAAAATGAAAAAAATGAAAGGAATATTAAGCACAATTTTGGTGCTTTCTTTTAGTGCAATTTTAGTCGGTGTTGGTGCTAAAGGTAATGTGGATGAAGCTGATAATAATTCATCTCTTTTAGCTTCTGATGACTCAAATAAAATTGTTAGAAATGCTAGTACTCCTGCATGGAATAATCCTGATGATCCTGAGGGATATCCAAGTAGTCAATATGGGGTATACTATAATGAGCATTCTTATTGGTCATATGGTGGTGTTGATGACTATTGGAGTAGTATTTCAAATTCAATGAGCATAGCTTTTAAATGCCGTGATTGTTGGAGGTATGATGATTTTTCTATTTTTGCTATTAATGATGGTGTTACATCCTCTTCGAGCGATATAACTGTAAATAGTGATGGAACACATACTTTAACTATTCAGAATGCTTATCGTTGTGTTTATCAATGGGTTGAAAATTTTGTATATTTAGGAAATGGCTCCCCAATTGCTTTTTATGATTCAAATAAAGACGGAAAGTATATTTCTAGGATAAATTTTGTTAAAAATTCAAAATTACAGGTTGTTTCAAAATATGCATTCTATAATAATTCATATCTTGAGGAAATTGATTTATCAAATTGTACAAATTTAACTAGAATTGAAGATGGTGCCTTTGAAAATTGTGTTAATTTAAAAAAGGTAATTTTACCTGATAGTGTTGTTTCTATCGGTAAGAATGCATTTAGAGGTTGTACAAAACTTGAAAGTTCAAATAATACACAAATTTTAAATCTTGAAGGTGTTACTTATATTGGACCAAATGCTTTTAATGGCTGTAGTGGTACTGAATTTAAAACAATTATTTTACCTTCAACATTAGTTACATTAGGTACACAATCTTTTTATAATTGTGAAAATCTAGAAGCTATTACAATTCCTGAAAGCGTTACACAGGTTGGTGATGCAACATTTTATGGTTGTCTACATCTGACACAAGCTAGGATTTATAATAAAACTCTTTCTGCTGAGGAATTTTCTCAATGTACATCGCTTGCAAGTGTAACATTAAATAACGAAATTACGGTTATACCAGAAAAGTGCTTTAAAAATTCGACCTGTACTAACTTGTACCGTACAATTGGAGCTGATGAAGAAAATCCTGATGGTAATGATACTATTCAAGGATTTCCACTAAATCTTGCTATAATTAAAGAAGAAGCCTTCTATGGCTCTTCCATTTTAAAGGTTAATCTTCCAGATGCAACAAAGACGGTTGGTAATAGTGCATTTGAAGCTTGTAAAGCAATTACAACTGTAGATTTAAATAAAATTACATCGCTTGGTGAACGTTCATTTGCTAATTGTGCTAGTACATCTTTAACACAAATTACTATTCCTGAAACGCTTGTAGATTCAACCGAAGAAAATGGAAATACAGTCTTTGCAATTGGCTCACATGCGTTTGCAGAATCAGTCTATATAAATAGTGCTACAATTAACAATCATCAATTTGGTGAATATATGTTCGAAGGTTGTTCAAGCCTTTCTAATATTAAATTTAACCAGTTATCTCAAATAACAGAAGTAGCAGAGGGTACATTTAAGGATTGTACAAAATTTAACGATTTAGAATTATTTAAATCTAGTACTTTAACTAAAATAGGCTCTTATGCATTTAGTAATACTGCTTACACTAATTTAACTGTTTTAGGTACAGTTAATGAAACAGGTGAATATGTTCTAGCTTATTCTAAAAAACTAACATCTTTAACTGTGAATGCTAAGCAAATTGGTGCTTATTTTGCATATCAATGTCCTTTACTTGATACAGTAACTATTGGTTCAAATGCTAATGTAACTGAAGCTAGTACTTCTCCAATTGGACGAGATGCTTTTGCAGGTAATGAAAAGCTAGTTAATATCACTCTTGATAATACAACTTACCTAGGTGAAAGAATGTTTGCAGATTGTGAAAAACTTAAATCTGTAACAATCCCCGCAACTGTTAAAGCAATTGAACCAGGTGTATTTAGTCGTGATGTATTACTTGAACATGTTGTATTTGAAAATACATTTGCTGGTCAAGATATGTTTGAATATTGTCAAAGCCTAAAGGCTATTGAAATTCCCAATTTTACGAAGCTTGATGATTATGCATTTAGAAATAGCTATCTTGAATCAATTGTTCTTCCAAATTCATTAGAGACAGTAGGTACTGGAGTATTTAGTAATTCATACCATTTAACTTCAATTACATTTGGAAATGGTATTATTGGTAATGAAATGTTTAAGGATTGTACAGCCTTAGAATCAGTTACAATTCCAGCAGGAATTACAGAAGTAAGAGCAAATGCCTTTGATGGCTGTACAAAACTTACAAATATCACTTTTGAAAACGATAAGATTGGTGATTACATGTTTGCCAATTGTACAGGCTTATATACAATCACAATTCCAACAAATATCACATCAATTGGTGAGCACGCCTTTGATGGCTGTACAGCATTAGGTACAGTTGTAAATGGTGTTAAAGGTACTATCAATAACGAGTCTAAGATTTGGTCAAATTATATGTTTGCCAATTGTACAGGCTTAACAACAATTACAATTGAAAATGCAAATAAAGATAAGCTTGGTGGCTATGTTTTCTATAAAGATTCAGCTTTAACCGAAATTTATTATTTATCAGATGTAATTAGTGAGCATATGTTTGATAGTTGTATATCTTTACAAAATGTATACTTTAAATTGAATGGTTCTGAACCATTAGTTAAAACAATAAAAAATAATGCCTTTGAAAATTGTCAAAGTTTGGCATCCATTACTATTCCATCATCAACAACTACTGTTGAAGATGAGGTATTTAAGGATTGTTTAAAACTTGCAACGGTTGAAATTGCAAAGGAAATACAATCCTTAGGTCAGGGACTTTTACATGGATGTAAAAAGCTTGTTTCTCTAACAATTCCATTTATTGGTGCAAGCCGTGCTACAAAGCTTAATTATGACACAAATGAGCATACACTTGGTTATCTTTTTGGAAGTGGTTGGAATGGAACTAATATTACACAAAACTACAGCAAAGATAATTCAATTGAATATACAATTCCAAATACATTGCATACGCTTGTAATTTTGGATGAGGAATATTATTCATATGGAGCATTATCTAATTTTAAACCAGTTCAAGCAATTACTCTTGCTTCTAATTCGCATTATCTTTCTGATTATGTATTTGCAGGATGTGAATCTTTATTAACTCTACAAATTCCTGTTGCTACAACAAAATTAGGATCCCATTTATTTGAAAATTGTACATCTTTAACAAAGGTAGCATATGAAACTGATACTACAAATAAGACGGCTATAACTGTTATTCCTGCATATATGTTTGCAGGCTGTACAAGCCTTGTTGACTTTGTCCCTTCAAATTCAACATTTGCTTCTGGTGCTATTTTACTTGAAAACATTAATACAATTGAAGAATATGCTTTCTTTAATTGCTCATCACTTGCTAAGGTTGGTTTAAATCATTCAATTACAGTAATACCAGAGCATTGCTTTGATGGTTGTGCTATGCTTACAAGATTTGCTGATATTAAATCAACAACAGAAGAAGAAGCTGATGGATTCTATCCAAATGTAGAAATTACAACAATTATGAATTATGCTTTTGCAAATTGCGATTCTTTCACAACTGTAACTATTCCTGCTACAGTTACAACTCTTGGTGAATTTGTATTTTCAAGCTGCGCTAAACTTATATCTGCTAACTTAGAAAATAATACCTTAAGTGATGGATTATTTGCAGAATGTGAAGCCTTTACTTCATGTTATATTAATCCTGAAATTACAGCAATTGGAGCGTATGCCTTCTATAATGATGATAATTTAATTCATTTTGGATTTATCGGTGAAGAGGAAGATGCAAATGGATTACAATTAACTCATAAGCTTACAACAATTGGAGCGTATGCCTTCTATAATTGTAACAAGATTGGTGAAGTTGAATCAGAATATCCTCTAATTATTGGTGGAAAAATTACAGTAATTGGAGCGTATGCCTTCTATGGTATGACTAAAATTGCTACATTTGTTATTCCTGATAATATAACATCAATGGGTGAAGGTGTAATGAGTGGTTGGACACATCTTGAAAATATTACGCTTCCATTTATAGGAGAATCTACAAGCGCAACTGGAATTAATGGTGTATTTGGTTATATGTTTGGAAAAGCGGTTGTCGACGGAATTGAAGCTACTAATCAACCATATCAGTATAATGGAAGCTATAGCTGGACAAAATATCAAAATTTCTATATTCCTAAAACAATTAAGACAGTTACAATGTCAAATAAGTTAACAAGAATACCTGAGTTTGCATTTGCATCATGTTCATTTATTACAACTTATAATTTTCCAACTAAGACTAATTTTATAATTGAAACATATGCCTTAGCTAAAAATACACAATTAATTACGCTTGTTATTCCTAACAACTGTGTTAGAACTGATTATGGAATGCTATTTGGTGATTACAATTTAGTTGAACTTACTATGCCTCATGTTGGTCAAAATATAAATTCAACAGGTAATGCTGGTAAGATGGGATATATTTTCTCTGATATCAAATATGATAACTCTTATGAAATATCAGGTGACTACGGATATGGATATGCTCCAACATCATTAATTAAGCTTCATGTTACAAATGAATCAACTATTATTTCATATGGAATAGGCTACTGGTATAGACTTCAAGAACTAGAAATTAGTGATTCTGTACAGGTAATTAATTACTATGCATTTTATAGGCTATATGATTTGAAAAAACTAACAATTCCATTTGTTGGCTATTCAAGAACATCTACAGGACGTGATGGTACATTAGCTTATATTTTAAATGGATATGATAGTAGTTCTGGTCAATATGCTGTTACACAATATTATAACAATAATGGTAAAATTCAAACTTATGGTACATATTATTTGCCAAAGAATTTTGCAGAATTAAATGTAACAGATGCAACCCAAATTGCTGTTGGTGCATTATCCAATATTACTTCTTTAAAGAAGGTTACTTTAAATGAAAATAACGCTAAAAATAAAGGTATTTTATCAGTAGGAGCATATGCATTCTACAATTTGAATCAGCTTGAGGAATTAACAATTCCAACCAGTGTAAAGAATATTGGTGAACATGTATTTGAAAAGTGTACAGGACTTCAAAAGCTTACTGTTCCATATATTGGTCTTGATAAGGATAATTATGATGATGCTTCTTCAAATGAATTTGGTTTATGGTTTGGTACTGAAGCAAATGCTGCATCAAATGCTGTAAAACAATATACATATAAGGATTCATCATCTACAAGCTACTATATTCCTGCTTCTTTAACAGAAATTGTAATAACTAATGTCAAAAATTTAGCAAGTTATGCTCTCTATGGTATGACTCAACTTACAAATGTAAAAATTGAGAGGAATGAATATTCAACAATTGATTGCGCTTCATTTGGAAGCTATGTGTTCTATGGTTGTACAGGTCTTACAACATTTGCAATACCTGAAAAACTAGAAACTCTCGGTGTTTCTATATTTGAAAATTGTACAGGTTTACAATCTGTATCATCAGGTAATAATTTCACTACAATTGGCCAAAGAATGTTTGCTGGTTGTACAGGCCTATATAATTTTGATTTTAAGGATCATATTGAAATTATTGATGATGAAGCATTCTATGGTTGCGTTAACCTTGGTGCTAAAACTTTAAACGAACTATTCCCTGATAAATATCAAACTACAACGGAATCTTCATCAAGAGTTAATTCAATTGAATTAAATAAGGTTACGACAATTGGATACGCAGCATTTTACGGATGTACATCTTTAGTTAATTTAACATTCAATGAAACATTAACAAAAATTGGTGATAATACGATTCACCAAGATACAACTAAATCTCAAGAGAAGGAAATCCAAGGTGTATTTGAGGATTGTATTAATCTTGAATCAGTTATTATGAATAATATCATTTTAAGCGAAAGAATTTTTGCAAATGATGCTAGGTTAAATAATTTTGTTGTTAAAGAAGGAACAAAGATTATTCCTATTCAAGCATTTATTAATTGTATAGGATTAACAAATATTACACTATCATCAACTCTTGAAGAAATTCAAAAGGAAGCATTTAAAAATTGTGAAAATCTTGAAAGCGTCAACTTACCTGAAGGACTTATCACAATTGGTGATAATGCCTTTGAAAACAGTGGTTTAAAGTATGTTATCCTACCATCGACTTTAGGTACAAATACTGAAACTGTAAATGGTTCTATTGGCGAATATATTTTCTTAAATAATACTAAGCTTAAGAAGGCGGTTTTAAGAAATGCTTTAGTTGGTGTTGGTATGTTTAAGAATTGTACAAATCTTAAAAATGTATTCTTGAATTACGGTATTGTAACAATTGAACAAGAAGCGTTTATGAATACAACTAACCTAACACTTGTTGCACCAATCCTTGCATATCAAGCAATCGCTGAAAGCTTAGACGATACAACATCATCTGATATTAAGGTTGAATTCCCATTGGCTGGTGAGAATAATAGTGTTGTAACTGTTAAAACAATTAAAAAATCAGCATTTGAAGGTGCTGAATCCATTAACAATTTAAATTTAAATTATATTGAATTAGTTGAAGATAGAGCTTTCTATAGCTGTAAAGCAATTACATCATTGAGCCTACCTGCTATGTTTAATGCCTCTGGTGCAAAATATGTTTTTGCAGAAAATATTAATTTAAGAGATTTAACAATATTAACACCAAATCTTGGTAAGTTTATGTTCTTTAATGACGTATCACTTGATAATGTTACCTTGATTGAGGATACTATTACAGCTCCTGAAAGCGCATTTGATGGCTGTACAAGTCTTACTACTTTGCAGCTTCCATTTAGCTTACTTAATATTGAAAAGAGAGCATTTGCTCAAACCGCAATTCCTACAATTGAAATTCGTGAGATGATTAATAGATTAGGTGATGAAGCATTTAAGGATGCAACATCATTAGTTTCTGCCTATATTTATGCATCATTTACTGAGGATTCACAATATTTCGGTACAGGTGTATTTGAAGGCTGTACATCTTTAGAAACGGCATGGTTCTATTACGCTCTAACAAGAATTCCTGATAATACGTTTAATGGGGATTCTAGGCTTACAAATGTATCACTAATGACAACAAAACCAAGTTATGTAATTAATGATAGTGATAAACCTTATTTGAATGAATCAACCTGGACATATTGGGTATTAAATCCAAAGAAGGTTGCTCAAGATACTAAGATTTCTGCATTAACTGATTTAGGACAAACATTGTCAATTGGTGATAATGGAAATTGGTATGTTAACGATGAAGATACGGGCTATAAAGCATATACTTCAACAGGAAATATTAATATTCAAAATTACTATTATTATATAGGTAATACAAAAGCCATGTATAATGGCAAAGGAATATTATCTATTACAAGTACAGATGCTGATTATAAAATTTCCTCAAACCGTACATGGGAAATTATGGACGAAAACGGAAATTGGCAGGATACTAACATTAAAGCTTATACGCAAAGAGAAATAAGTATTACAAAGGGTGACGCATCTAAAGGTGATTTTAACTATTATGTTAATGGCGAAAAGTCATCTAATGAATATGTTACATTTTATAGTAACCGTTTAACTAAGCAAAATAGAATTTGGTATATTGATGGAATTTCAACTGATATTTTAGCGGAAACTATTACTATTCCATCTTCTAAATCGTATTATGTTCTTGATGGTGTTGTAACAAAATATGTTGATGAAGGACGCCTAGGCGATTTTAGTCAAGCTGATGGTAATTATACAATGATTACAACTAAAGCATCAAATGCTGAGGATTCAACAGAGATTGATACATATTATTATAATTATAACGGACAAAAGACAGATTATATTTTTAGAACTGTTACAAGAAAAGGCGATACAATTCAATCTGATGTTCTAACAAATACAAATGTTCAAAAGGTTGGCTACTACTTATTTAATAATGTAAGAAGCTCTTATATGGTAGGTGAGAATGACATCTGGACGGATGTGAATGGTAAATATGCTTTAAATGATGTAGTTACTGATTACGATGTATCATACACTGAGATAAATAGGCCTAAGTTTGATAATACTTTAATGGTTTGGTATCGTGCTGATGGTACTGAGCTTCAAAAGGGTTATATCATAAATGAAGGTGTTAAATCATTTACTTATGACGACTATAATTTAAAGATTGATGGCAACTATATTTTAGTTAATGGTCAAAAGGTTGATGCTTATGAGGTATCTAGTATAAAGCCATCTTATAAGACTATTGTTACAGGAGACAATGTAACTAATAACGATTTATATTGGTATGTCGGAACTGAAAGAACAAATGTAAAAGCTTATAAGAACAATAATCTTCAATCTGAAATCATAAATGAAAATGATAAATATTATTGGTATATTGATTCTAAAAAGGTATTAGAGATTGCAACTCCTTATAAGAATTTTGCCGATAGAAAATGGCATCTTAATGATAATGAAAAAAATGATTTAACAATTGAAATTTATCACAATTCAGTTAATAGAACGCCTGAAGCAAGTGTAGGAAAGAATAATTATTGCTGGTATATAAACGGTATTAATTCAAACATTTCATCAATTAAGGAATTTATTCCCGTTAGTGAAATTACATTTATTTGGAATCAAAAATTCAGTAAATCAGGTGATTTACCTAGCAATTTTATTGAGGTTGGTGCATATTCTTTTGCTGGAACTACAAGCCTTAATTATGTTAATTTAAATGGAATTCAAACTGTTGGAGAACATGCCTTTGATGGTTCAGGATTACTAGATGTAACTATTCCTAATTCATTTGAAGAAGGACAAATAGGTGGTTATACATTTGCTAATAATAAGTCTTTAGCTTCAATTACATTTGAAACTACTGTACTTGCTCCTCACATGCTAGAAGGATGCACAAGCTTAACTGCAGCTACTCTTGTTGAAGGTGTGACTGAGACACCAGAGGGATTATTTAAAGGATGCACAAGTTTAAGTAAGGTGGGTCTTCCATCGACTTTAACGCGACTTGGTGATTATACATTCTATGAATGTAAAGCTCTTAAGAATAATGAATGGACTTCTATTATTATGCCTGGTCAAACAACAACTGATGGTATGGCAAAAGAAGCTGGTAATTTACTTGAAATTGGGGCCTATGCGTTTGCATATTCAGGAATTGTACGTATTAAGATTCCTACATCAACAAATATAATTGGTAATGACGCATTTGCATATTGTGTTGATTTAGCTGAAATTATTTTTGAAAATACAACTCTAGGAGAAGAAATGCTTCTTGGTTGTACAGGCCTTGAGCATTTAACACTTCCAGAAGGTATTACATCAATTGATGCGGGTGCTTTTGCAGATTGTGTTAAGTTAATATCTGTTAAATTGCCTACAACTCTAACATCAATTGGTAAGGGTGCATTTAGTGGTTGTATGAGTATTGAAATAATGGAATTACCATTTATTGGTCAAGCTAAGGGTACTTCAGTTGGCGAAGAGGCTCTTCTTGGATGGATTTTCTCGACAACAACTAATACAGATGCTATTAATGGTGTAAATGGCAAAAAGCCAATGGTTAATGTTTCACAAATATATTCTCTAAATGGTGAAAAATCAACGGTCGATTATTATATTCCAGCTGGTTTAACATCACTTCGTATTTATGGTGAAAGTGTAATTGGTTATGGTGCTTTTAGTGATATTACAAGTCTTACTAATTTAGTAATTAATGATAATGATATTACTGCAATTAGCGACTATGCCTTCTATAATTGTAGCCATTTAACGAATTTAGTTTATACTAATGATGACTATGAAATTGTAAATCATGTTATGACTATAAAGTCTAAGGATTACAACATTAATCTTATGCCTGGTATTATAACAATTGGTAATTATGCTTTCTATGGATGTAGTAATATTGAATCTATTAGCATGGAAGGCAATGTTACAACAATTGGCGATTACGCATTTGCGAAATGTACAGCACTTGCAAGAATTAATAATACATTAGATTCAGCTAGAGCTACTATTTTAGCTGATAAGACATATACCTATAAGAGTGTTGAGCATCAAGGTAGCGAGGATATTATCTATGATTTAAATATTTTAGATGGTGTAACATCTATTGGTACTTACGCTTTTGATAGTAACTTATATCAATATGTTAGAATTCCAAATTCAGTTACTTATATGGGTCAAGCCTTATTTGCTAATATGCCTAATATTATTGTTCTTTCAATTCCATTTGTTGGAAGGGAAAATCCAAAAGCTGATAGAAGTGATGAGCTTACTCAAAGTCCAATTTATACAATTGCGTATATGTTTGGTCGTGAGGCATATGATGGTGGATATAAAGTAGATCAAATTAAGGATGGAGCAGATGATAGGAATTTTGCTAACTTTGCAGGTAATACATCATATCTTCCTTCGTCTTTAAAAACCTTGTTAATTACAAACGCAAATGGTATTAAACGTAATGCCTTAATGAATTTAACTACAATTGTAAATTTGGAAATTAATGATTCAATTAATTATATTTACCAGGCTTCAATGTATAACATGGGTAACTTGAAATATATTAAAGTTCCATTTACAGGACATACTTTAATTAAGGATGAATCTAATCCGTGGGCGAGCTTACCTTCTACAAACTATAATTATGGTTTCTATACTGCTCCAGGCATTTCTTATTATAAATCATTTGGTTATTTCTTTGGCGAATGTTCTGGTAGTGTTGGCGACTGGTATCGTTCTTATTATCATTATGAGAATGACCCTTATTTGCATAATACATACTGGCTATCGAATTTTATTCCTGGTGTTGAACGTGTTGTATTAACCAAGGAAACGCATTTATATTCTTACGCTTTTACAAATGCTCAAAAGTTAAAATCAATATATTTGCCAGAAACCTTAAAAACGATTGGTTCGAATGATTTCCCAACAACCAATAGTAATACAGGTCATGTAGATGACTTGACATATAATTATGATGGTGGATATAATAATGATTCTCCACTTATACATGATAGTAGTTATGAATTTTATGGATATTATCGTTATTATAGATATGTATCTGTAGCATTCTATAATTGTACATCACTTGATAATTTGGTTTTACCAACTAAATTGGAATCAATTGGTACATTTACATTTAATAGATGTACATCTCTTACAAGCATAACACTTCCTGCAAGTGTTACAAGCTTAGGCGAGTCTGTTTTTGGATATTGTACATCACTTGAAACAGTACGAATGGAAAATAAGATTATGGGTATATTAATGTTTGACCATTGTACTAATCTTAAAACTGTAAGTACTGCCCATCGCTTTGATTCAATCGCTGAACAAGCATTTACAGCTTGTACAGCCCTTAAGAATTTCTTATATGATGGATGTGGTGAAACTGAAGGATTCCATTTATCACCTAATGTTCAAATTGGCTTCCAAGCATTTAATGGCTGTACAGCTATTACGAATGTTCATATTGTAATGGAAGAAAAGACTACGGAAAATGGACTTGAAAATGCTGCACCATATGTTGGTACAAGAGCCTTTATAGGATGTACTGGTATTGAAAGTCTAATTGTTGATGGTGGTGAAATTGGTTATAACGCCTTTGTTAACTGTACATCACTTGAAACAGTTGAAATTAAGTCGGGTATTGTTGGATATGGGGCCTTTGGTTATTTCTATTATCGAAATAATTATTATTTACATGATTATAGAACTCAATATACTAAGCTAACTAATATTAAGACAGTTATTCTTGGTGATGGTGTTACAAAGATATATGCAGATGCATTTATGGGCACAGGTATTACTGAAATTGTTATTCCTGCAAGTGTTAAATCAATCGGTTCTTATGCATTTACAAATTGTGATTCATTAATAACTGCGACGGTAAAGAATGATAGTATTGCCAATTATCAATTCTCAGATTGTGATAAGCTTGAAAATGTATATTATGATGCTACAAAGCTTGTAAACATTGGTAATCATGCTTTCTTCCATAATCCAGTTATAAAGATTGTAAGACCGTATAATTTAGAATCTATTACAGATTATAAAGAAGAAGATTATCAGGTTACAATTGATAATGTAACTTCGATTTTCGATGTAATTATTTTAGGTAGTATAACAACAGGAGATAGTTTATTCTCAGGCTATACTTATGAATTAACTACAGGTGGATATTATACAAATGTTTTCAATCATGAAACACAAAATAATGGTGTTGTATCAGCTAAGATTTTAAATGATAAGATTGGAAATCATTATTTCTATAATGCTAAGTCATTAAAAGTAGTAGAGGTATTACCTTCTGGTGTTGCGATTGGAACAAGTGCATTCTATGAAAATACTGCTCTTGAACGCATATATTATTCAAGCGTTCTTGATGATAATTCAACTTTCGATGGAATTAAGCTTCCAAATAATACTACAATTGGTAATTATGCTTTCTATGATTGTAAGAGCGTAAATAATCTTGTTACAAGAAATGTTTCAATTGGAGATTATGCTTTCCAATTATGTACAAGCTTAAAGTCTGTTAATATATTTAGTGGTAGTATTGGAAATTATGCATTCGGTCCAACTACGTATCGTGATTATGAATCTTCAGCAGGCGATAATGGGTTGACAAACATTACTGAGCTAGTTTTAGGTGAAGGTGTATATTCAATAGGTGATTATGCATTTGCTGGAATTAGAATTTCAAATTTAGTTTTACCTAAATCATTAGGTACGACTATTGGTGATACTAAAGGTGTTGTTGGTTCATTTGCTTTTGCAAATATTACAACCCTAAAAACGTTAGATATTAAAGGTCAAATTATAGGACATTATATGTTCTATCGTAATACTGCTTTAGCAACTGTAACCTATGATTCATCTAATTCTTTGGATTACATTGGATATTATGCATTCTATAAAGATATAGCATTAACAACATTTACATATAGCGTAGAAGAAAAGAACTATTTTGTCATTCCTGAATCAATAACTACCTTTGGTTTAGATGGTTATAGTAACTCAGGTGCATTTAGAAATACAGGAGTTGTTACGCTTGAACTTTTAACAACTGCAACAGGACCTTACCTATTTGAAGGATGCCCTAATTTGACAACTGTATATTTAAATGATGAAATTAAGACTATCTCTGCATATCAGTTCTATAATGATCAAAAGGTTCATTTGCTAATTAGCAATAAATATAAGGATACAATCAATGCTGGATTTAATTTAAGTGAAAGTATTGTAAGAATTGGAAGTTATGCATTCTTTAACTTCTATGATGAGGCGATGAACTCAATTGATATGGAGCATAATACTAATCTTGAAATAGTTGAATATGCTTCATTTGGTGGTTGGAGAAATTTAAGACGTGTTGTAATGCCATTTGTTGGATATCAATGTGGAGTGTACAGTGGTGTTGAAAATGGAGCTAATAGGTTTGACCATACTTTCTCATCAGGAGATAGTGATTCAAATTATTATGTTTCGGCTACATATTGGATGCCAAAAATAGAATATGTAAGAATAACAGCTGATACTGCTCTTGGTCAGTATGCATTCTATCGTAATTCAACAATTGAGACTTTAATTTTGCCAAATACACTTAATAGTATTGGTCTTGATTTACTTCGTGGTACAACTAATCTACAAAATCTTACAATTCCATTTGTTGGTAATACACGTGGAATTACAAATAAGGTAGAAGCTACTTTTGGTTATTTCTATTATAATTCTGAATCTTCAATTGAAACTATTATGCAATACTATGTAGCGCCTAATACTTTACCAGTAAATGGAGAAGGTGTATTGCTTTCAGATTTAAAGGCTTCAAGTAGCCTTGATGAATCAGATATTGACTTTAGTTATGCTAGTGATGTTTTAGCCTCAAGTTCTAATGCTAATAAGGCTGTAACTACAACTGATAGCGATGGTAATAAGCATTATGTTCCTGTTGGTACATATCATAGTGAGGTAACTGTAGGTTATGGATATATCCCATCAAGAAATCTTAAGATTGTATCTATTACAGATGAAACAGTAATTGGTACTGGTGCATTTATGAATTTCTCACATATTGAGCAAATTAAATTAAATGATAAGATTACATTGATTGATAAATATGCCTTCTTTAATTGTACTTCACTTGGTTGTGTTGATATTGGAGATAGTGTGAATAATCATGACCATGAAATTGGTCAAATGTGTAATGAATTTAATGTTCCTACAAGTATTGTAGAAATTAGTGATTATGCTTTCTATAATTGTAGTTCGTTTACAAGCATTAATTTACCTAGCCATATTACGACTCTTGGTAATTTCTCATTTGCTTCATGTAATGGAATTACAACCTTAACTATTCCTGAAACGTTAAAAACAGTAGGAAGCCATTCATTTGCTAATTGTAAGATGCTAACTGGTTCAATTGATTTTAAGGGTCAAGCCTTTGGTGAATATATGTTTGCAGGATGTGATGGAATTGAAAGCCTTACTATTCAAGATAGTATTACAGAAATTCCTAATGGTGCCTTCTATAATTGTAATAAGCTTGCTGATGTTACATTCCAAGGTTCATTTAGAAAGATTGGATCATATGCTTTCTATAGCTGTTCTGCCTTAAAGAATATTGAATTTAAGAGTACGGAATCAATTGGTGATTATGCCTTCTATAAGTGTACTACATTATCAGAGATAATATTGCCAGAATCATTAACTTCAGTTGGTACACACGTATTTGCAGAATGTTCAACATTACGTAAGGTAACCTTGAATAATACTGTATTAGGAAAGTATATGTTCTATAAGTGTGTTACACTTGGTGGATATGATAAGTCAGAAAATAAGGCTTTAAATCCAATTATATTTGCTGAAGATACAACCGTTATTCCGGGATGGTGTTTTGCATATTGTCATGAGCTTTCTGAGGTCAAATACCCTTCTTCCTTACAATTGATTGAAGATTATGCTTTCTATGAGTGTAATATGTATCTTAAAGAAGTAAAACTTCCAGATGGATGTGAGGTTTTAGGTGAGCATGCCTTCCAGCAATGTACAAGCCTAACAACTATTTATCTTTCTGCTAGTATGGAAACGATTAAGTCTTATGCCTTCTATGGATGTATAAATATTCAGGAAATTGTTGTTCCTCAAGGAGTAAAGATTGTCAGTGATTATGCATTTGCAGAATGCTACGAGTTAACTACCATTAAAATTCCATCTTCAGTTACATATATTGGTCGTGGAGCATTATATGGTTGCGTTAAGCTTGAATCAATTTTCTTACCATTTGTAGGTGCATATAAGGGTGGCTCTCGTGATGATGCATCACTATTTGGTTATATATTTGGTGGCTTAAATGATACATATATAGCTGCTGATGGTTCGATTAATAACATGACATACGTTCAATCAAATGCTAGTTCCTTCTGGCAATTTGAGCAAAGATATTATAATGTAAGAGGCTTTGATAGTAATTTTGCACCTATTGCAATTACAGAAGAAGATGAAAGTAAGGAATTACATTCAACATTATATTATGTACCAAAGACATTAAAGACAGTTAACATTACAAATGAAACTGTATTTGGATATGGTGCATTTATGAATTGTGATTGGCTTCAAAATTTCTACTATCATTATATTGATTATTCTGATTATAATTTTGCAGGAAATTATAGTGCAATTCCTGATGAACAAGTTACAACCATTACAAAGATTGATGATTATGCATTCTTTAACATGGGTGGATTATTAGGGTCTTCATTCCAAAGAAATGGCAACAAACAAACATCAGCTATTGCTTTACATGATGAGGCATCAACAAATAATACATATGGATTCTTTGGTACTGAGGAATATATTGGAGATTATGCATTCGCGTTAATTGACAATGAAAACTTTATTAATTTGGTACTACCAGCGTCTTTAACATATATTGGTAAGTATTCATTCTCTAATTGTGCTAATCTTGAAAGTGTAAGTGTTAAATCAAATATTTTAGGTACTTATACATTTGGTTATTCACCTAAGCTTAAGAATGTAATATTTAATTCTGATATTGAAACCTTAGATGAAGGCGTATTCTTTGAGTGTAAGCAGCTATTTAATATAGAATTAACAGATAAGATTAAGTATATTAATGATTATGCATTCTATAATTGTGATAGTCTTGGTACTTTAAATAGTACTGGCACAATTGATTTAAAGAGCGTTGAGCATTTAGGTAGTTATGCATTCTCTGATTGTGATTCGTTAATTAATATTACAATACCAAACTCAGTAATTAAAATTTTATCTCATACATTTGAACACTGTATTTATTTAGAGAAGATTACACTTCAAAATGCTTGTATGGGATCATATATGTTCGCATTTAATGATTCACTTGAAACAGTAAGCATTCCTTCAAGTATTGTCAAAATTGATGATCACGCGTTTACATATTGTGCTAATTTAAAGAATGTAGAATATGCATCTAAGATAATTGGCGATTATATGTTCTATGGTGTTGGTCGTGGAAGCGCAGGATTTACATTCAACTTTAATACTGAGGATCTACCTGATTCAAATGTAACTAATTATGTTTATATTACATCAGATATTACTAGGGTCGGTGAATTTGCCTTTGCTTTAATTAGTGAAGTAGAAACAATTAAGTTTGAAAATGTAAATGATAAGGCTGCAAATCAAGGTGATGCTTCTGAAAATAATTATTTAGGAGACTTCGCCTTTGCCTTCACATCTATTACAGAAATTGAACTTCCAAATTCAGTTACATATATTGGTGAGGGATTAGTTGCTGGTTGTCAATTGCTTGATACTATAACCCTTCCATTTGTAGGAAGTAGACTTGGTAATGAAGGGGTTAAGCAGTCATTATTTGGATGGATATTTGGACAAAATTCGGATGCTAATAATGCAAGATTTGTAGCTAAGTCTGTCTTTAGTGAAACATCACTTGCAAACGAAAAGGATGCTCAAATTTATGCACCTGAAGAAAATAATAAGGATTATGAACCAGAATACCATTATGGTAATTCAATTGAATCTTCAACAAAATATAGCTTTATTAAAGAATTTGATGCTTTAGCTGAATTTAAGAAGATAGGTCAAAATACAACATTACAAAAGGCTTCTGATGTATTACAATATGAATTCTTTATTCCTGATAATTTAAGAAATATAACAATTATAAGAGAAACAATTATTGGATATGGTGCATTTTATAATATGCATAATGTTAAGGTTATTAATTTGCCAACTGACGAGAGAAATACTTTAACACAAATTGCTATGTACGCCTTCTATTATGATTATAATTTGACAAATATGTTTGTGCCTAATTCAGTTACAAATATCTCTATCAGTTCGTTTGCGGGATGTGTAAGACTTCAAAGTATGACATTACCATTTGTTGGTACCTCTCGAGGCAGTACTTTATCTTCAGCTTCTGTATTTGGATATATATTTGGTCAAAATCCATATATGTCAGATACTGATGTAGTGCAAGAAATTCAGCTTGTTCAATATGATGAAGCTGGAAGAGAATTAAAGCTTCAAGCTACTGAACAGGTATTTACTAATGTGCCAAGAAATCCTGGTGAAAGTACATCTGTAATATATTATATTCCAGCAGCTTTAAATACTGTTACCATTCGTAGTGAATCCCATATTGGATATGGTGCCTTCATGAACTGCTCAATGCTTGAGCATATTAACCTATATTCGGATAAGGATTTTGATTCTAACGGAAATATCGTTATGACTGTTCAAGAGATTGGTCATTATGCTTTCTACGGTTGTATGGGACTTCGTGAAATGTATATTCCAAGGAATGTAACAATTCTTGAAAGTTATACATTTGGAAATTGCCATAACATTGAGCAAATATCTCTTCCGATAGGTCTTACTAAAGTAGGCGAAAAAGCCTTTATGAACTGCGTTAGCTTGAGAAATTTAGTTATTCCTAAAACGGTAACTGATATTGGTGCTTCAATTGATGGTGAATATAATGGTGCTATTTTTGAAGGCTGTATGTCTCTTGAAAATTTATCAATTCCATTTGTAGGTCAAAAGGCAATCAAATTAACAGATGAGGATCCATCTGCATATTCAGGTCTTGGCTGGTTATTTGGTTCGACAAAGCCTGCTTATGATTTATATTCTAAGAGAATGCTTCTAAATAGGTTTAAATATGATGAGGTAAGAGCATATATTACGCAAACTCTTAAAGAAACATATGACGAAAAGTATGAAAAGCTTCTTGCTCGTTATGTTGAGAACTATAATAAGACAGTTGATGCTTCAAATGTAATTACTATAGAAGATGTTAACGATTCTATTAAGTCAGCATTAAGAGAAGATGCATATGATGAAATCTTTGAATCTATTTTAGATAGTAGTGATGAAACAATCGAAGGTTTATATGATGATGCTCGTGAATCATTCATAAAGGTTAATTTCTACGAAGTTTTACAGCGTGATTCCGCTTTAGCAACACAAGAGACTAAGTTCTATGTTTCAGAATCTATCTTAAATATTACTTTAACAAATACATATGTAATTGTTTGGGATTCATTTAAGGATTGTAAAACATTACAGGTTGTAGATGTTACAGCTTGTGAGGATATGCTATCTTATATTGGTGAGTATGCTTTCTATGAATGTGTTAATTTAAAGGCCTTTATTCAAGGTGCTGATGAGACAATTTATGAAGGAAGAAACCTAAGAAAAGCTATTGAAACACATGCAAATACAAATTATATGGGAGATGCAGTTTATACTCCAAATCCTACTGATGTTAAATTTATTGGTCAATATGCCTTCTATGATTGTAAGCTATTAAGTCATTTTGAAATGCCATCTAAGATTGAAACAATTGGACAGTATGCTTTCGCAAAGTGCCAATCATTAAGAAAGATTGTAATTCCAAAAACAGCTGGAAATATAGGTAAGTCATATATTGGTGATCATACTTTTGATTCTGCCGGATTAACGGATATTTATATTAAAAATACTATAATTTCTAATTATATGTTCTTTAATAATGATTCTCTTGTAAAAATTATAGTACCAGAATTAGATAGTGTAGGTATATATGCATTCGCAGATTGTGATGCATTAAAGAACATTTATTTCTATGATGACACAATGTCTGATGGAATGTTTAGAGACTGTGATAGCCTTGAAACGGTTTATGTTCCAATGTGGGTTACAAATGTTGGCGATTATGTATTCGCAGATTGTGATAAATTAATATATGTAATTCAGGATAACGGAAGAGCAACTGAGGATGGCTCAAGTAATACTGGTAATATTGGACAGTATATGTATATGAATGATATTAAGCTTCAACATGTATATTACACTAAGTCAAATGTAGCTTCAAATTTAACAAAGGATAATTATTATACTGAGCAAGAAAATAATGGAAAAGCGCTTTGGGTACTTGGATTCAATGATAATATTTCTGTTATTGGTCAATCAGCCTTTGAAAATTGTAGTAGTCTTGAAGAAATATTATTTACGCATAATGCTAAGTATTCACGTATTATGAATCGTACATTCTATGGTTGTTCAAGTGTTACTGAGCTTAATTTCACATCTAATATTGAAATTATTGGTAATCAAGCATTCGCAAATTGTACAGGACTTTTAAATATTAATTTCTATTATGAAACTGAAGAAGGAAATACGCTTTCAAGTCTTAAAACAATTGAAGGATATGCTTTCCAAAATTGTCGAAATGTTATTAATCTTGTTGTACCAAATACTGTAACAGAAATTGATGAGGGTGCCTTCAATAATATGGTATCTCTTGATACAATTACTCTACCATTTGTTGGTAAGACATTTGAAATAACTGATTCAATTGATAGCTTATTTGGTTATATCTTTGGTATTGAAAAAATTGATGAGGATTTAACGACAAATCTTATATATCGAGCTGATCAAAAGATATCATCAAATGGTGTTTATTCTTGTTATCTTCCTACAAGCTTAAAGCATGTAATTATTAATGGTCAGGATCAAACTAAGGTTAGATATGGTTCCTTTAGTGAATGTGCTAAGATTGAAACAATTGTAATAACTGATTCAGTTGATACAATTTATGATCAAGCCTTTGCGGGATGCTCTAGTCTTATGGAATTTAACATTCCAAATAGTGTTATATCAGTTGGTGCTTATGATTTTGATCGTTGTGTAAGCATAACTAATATTTCAATTGGTACTGGTGTTAAGACAATTGGTGAATACGCATTCAAGGATTGTATTTCACTTCCAAGCTTAGTTATTCCAAACAATGTTGAGTCAATTGGTAGAAATATCCTTTCAGGTACTAAGAATCTTGAATCATTATTCGTTCCATTTATTGGTAGCGAAAGAGGAAATAATAATTCTAAGGAATCTGTATTCGCTTATTTCTTCGATTTTGATGCTCCTCAAGCACCATATACTTATAATGATTTAAAGATTATTACAAATGAACCTGATACGACTAATTTCTATAAGACTGTACAATACTATCAATCAGAATATAGTGATGGATATTCAACTATGGAAACTTGGGGTTATATTCCAAGAAAACTCAAGATGATTAACATTACTGATGAGACAATTGTTGGTGTTGGTGCATTTATGCAAATGCAGGACGCAGTAACGATTAATCTTAATGAAGGAATTACCTTAATTGATGATTATGCCTTCTATAAGACTCAATCATTTAGAATAATGAATCCTGATAGTGATTATTCTGAGGAGAATATTAATACGTTTGGTATTAATATCCCAGTAAGTGTTACAACAATTGGTGACTATGCATTCGCCGATATGAATGCTCTTACAAGATTAAGAACGCCATCACAGGATATGGAATTTGAAACATATGTCTTTGCATATAATCATAATTTAGTTAACCTAAAGCTTACTAATAAGCTAATTGGTGAACATATGTTTGATTCTTGTGATAATAAGAACTTTACTACCCTTGTAATTCCTAAGATTACACATAAGGTCTTATATAGCATTTCTCATAATTCACCAATAATTTCAATTGATGAAATTAATGGTGATATTAGACCATACGCATTTGCAAATTGTACAGGATTAACTACTATTTCATTTGAGATAGGAGATAATGATACTAATGGTGCTAACTATCTTGGTAAGTACATGTTTGCAAACTGTACTGGAATTGAAGAATTATATGTAACAGATAACATTAAATATATTGATGAAGCTGCATTATATATGACAACTAGCCTTCATACCTTAGTATTACCATTTGTTGGTGCTGAGGTTGGTATTGAGGGAACTGAAGAATCATTATTTGGTTGGATTTTCGGTTATAATGCGAGTGCAAGTTCTGATTTAGTAGAGCAGGTTACACAAATTAGAAATATTGATGACCATACATTTGATGTAATGACATCTATTCCTAAGGGTCTTGTTAATTTAACGGTAACTGATGAAACCGTAGTTGCATATGGTGCATTTAGTAATATTAAGACAATTACAAATTATGTATTTGATAATATTGATGTTTCTAATATTAACCAAAATAATCAAATTCTTGAAATTATTGGTGCATATGCCTTCTATTATAGTGGAATCACATATTTAAATTCTAAGTCTACTGGCGATACTATATCAGTATATAATATTAATATTCCTTCTAATGTAAAAGAAATTAGAACTCATGCGTTTGCGGATTGTCAAAATATTATTTCACTTCGTACAACTAGCACAATGACTGAGGACGTTATTGAAGATTATATATTCACAAACTGTGATTCACTTGTTAATATTCTTTTTGAAAATAGTTATATTGGTGTTCATATGTTTGATGATTGTGATGCACTTATCAATTTAACAATTTCTAAGTGTGTTACAAATGTTGGCGATTATGCCTTTGCAAACTGTGATTTACTTGCTAATCTAACATTTGAAAATGAATATATTGGTAAGTATATGTTTTCTAATTGTCCAAGCCTTGTAAATGTTGAGATAGCAAATTGTGTTAAGATAATTGATTTTGCAGCATTTGATCAATGCTACAATATTGAAAATTTAACAATTCCATTCGTTGGTCGTACAAGAGATATTGAATATAGTGAGCAAGCATTATTTACTTGGATTTTTGGTCAATATGATTCATATGCAACAGAGGATTTTGTTGATGACATTGATGATGTTTTTGAAACAAATACGATGATTGTAGCAGTTCATGTATCAAAGGATGATTCGGCAGCTGAAATGAAAGAAGTAATTGGTGTTTATCCAGAGGCCTTAAAGAATCTAACAATAACAGATGAAACGCTAGTTGGTTATGGAGCATTTAGCGACGTTAATGTTGCAAATATTAAATTTACTAATACTAATGATTCAGAAACTAGATTTATAAAGACATTTAGTGATTATTCATTCTACCAATCTGGAGTAGTTAATCTTAATAAAGATAGTAACTATAATATTGTTATTCCTACAAGTGTAGATTTAATTAAGTCACATGCCTTTGATTCATGCTACAACATTGAATCATTAAAGCTTGGTGAAAAACTACATTATGATTCTTCAGTAGAAAACGCTATTGAGCCTATTGGTGAATATGCCTTTGCTAATGAGGCTAAGCTAGTAAGTATTCTATTTGAAAACAACTTTACTAGTCAGCATATGTTTGATAGTGATACTGCCCTTAAGGATGTTACTATTTCGGATACAATTGAGGTAATGCGCTATGCAATGCTAAGTAATTGTTCAAATATTGAAAGAATTACAATGCCATTTATTGGTGAGACTGCTACAAATAATGAATCTGAAAATGCAACGTTTGGTTGGTTATTTGGTGATTCAGTCCTTGAAACTACAAAGACAATGTATCAAATAACACAGGAATACACAAAAGCTGAAACAATTACAGCGTATATTCCTTCAAGTCTATATAGTGTAACAATCACACTTGGAAATAGAACGATTGATAATGGAAATTCAAATGTATTTGTTCCATTTGGTACATTCGATAATGTAAGTACTCTTCGTGAGGTTTATCTTCCAACTGATAGATATCTTGAAAATAATAATATTACAGTAAATACATATAAGATTAATGAATATGCATTTAGGAATACTGGTCTTGTTGATATAACAATTCCTAGTAAGGTCGATGAAATTAAACTTGGAGCATTTAAGAATTCAGCTAGACTTGAATATGTTTATTTTGAAAACGGAAGTATGTTAACAGCTCTTGGTGATGAAGCATTTAGTGGTTGTACATCACTTGTTCTTGAATCCTTACCTTATGGTGTTACATCAATTGGCTCTGAGGCCTTCTACAAGAACACTAGTATGATTCGCTTTAATGTGCCAAATAGTGTTGAGACAATTGGTTTAGGTGCCTTTGGTCTTACAACATCACTAGAAGAAATTAGTATTCCATTTGTTGGTAGACATGCTTATGCGACTACATTTAAATCACTTGAGGAATTAGTTGCTGAGGATAAATATGATTATCCTGATAATGGCTTTGATTCAAGAGAAAGCTTATTTGGTTGGATCTTTGGTTCAAAGAAGGAAGCTAATGGCGTAGTTGAAGCTAAGCAGGCTTGGAATAGTGGTCAATTTGATGCTATTAAGCGTAATAATACAACATCAAGCATTGATGGTGTAACATACACACCAGAGTCATTCTATGTTCCAGTTAGTCTAAAGCGTATTAATTTAACTGAGTCAATTGGTATTGGCTATGGTGCCTTTATGAATTTAAGATATGTAGAAGAAATTGTTCTTCCAATTGAATTAAAGTTTATTGGAAAATATGCCTTCTACGGTGATTGGTCTCTTGGCGGTGTTGATATACCTAGAGGTGTTGAGATTATCGGCGATGGAGCCTTCGCAAATTCTGGTCTTGAATATGTAGAGGTTTGGAATAAGACTGTATCTGATAGTGAATTTGCTAACTGTAAGAGGCTTCATACTGCTATTTTACATGATACAGTAGAAGAAATTGGCTATGGTGTCTTTACAGGATGCTCATTACTTGAAAATTTAACTATTCCATTTGTTGGTGAGCAAAATTATAATAATGATCGTCAAGCATCTGCTAGTACATCATTTATGTGGATTTTTGGTGATGACATCTGTGCTAATTTAATTGAATTTAAGCATATATGTCCAAATGACAATGGAGAATATTTAATTCCTGTTACAAGCTTGAAGGAGGAAATGACTCGCTTCACTTTAACAACTCAATGCTATGGTAATGATATAATTGGTGGAATGTTACCAAATTCATTAACTAACCTAACAATTACTAGTCAAAAGGTATTTGCATATGGCTCTATGTCTAGTATTTCTCATTTAGTTAATAATGAAAAATATCATCCAGTTTTAGCTGAAACATTTATAAATGAGGATAAGACTAAGGTTGGAAGAATTAATCTATATTTAACTACAAATGAGCTTGTTGAATTTGGACCTCATTCATTTGAAGAATCTAATTCATTTGAAACAATTAAAATGCCAAATAGTGTTAAAAAGATTAGTGAATATGCATTTAGTAATATGGATAGCTTAGAGTCTGTGGTCTTCTCAACTAATAGTGAATTAACAACAATTGGTGCTTATGCCTTTGCTGATTGTGACAAGATTACAAGCTTTACAATTCCAGATAATATTAGCGTAATTGATGAAGCTGCCTTCTATCATTGTGATAGTCTTCAAAGCTTTGACTTTAATAAGGTAATTGAAATTGGCGATAATGCATTTGAAGAATGTGCAAGCTTAAAGACAATTAATTTAAGAAATGTATCATCAATTGGTGCATATGCTTTCGCTCATAATGATGCTTTATATAATGATTGTGAGGATGTTCTTACTATTCCTGCAAGTGTAGAGTCAATTGGTGCTTATGCCTTCGCATATTCTAATGGCTTAAAGGACTTTAGGCTATTAAATAAGCTAATTGGTGAATATATGTTCTACAATTGTTTGGGCTTTGAGTCAGTTACTATTCCAGCAAATATTGAGGCAATTGGTGCTTATGCCTTTGCTGATTGTACTAATATTAGTGGTAAGAATAATAGTGAGGGTACATTTGATGCTAAATTAGCAGTTAGCTTTGAAAATAAGCTAATCGGATCTCATATGTTTGATGGATGTGTTGGTATTACAAGCCTTGTAATTTCAAGCACGATTGAAGAAATTAGAGATTATGCCTTCGCAAATTGTACAAGACTTGCTGATATTGAATTTAATAATAAGCTAATTGGTGAATACATGTTCTTTAACGATACTGCATTAGAAGCAGTCATCGTTCCTGAAAATATTCAAGAAATTAGAATTGGTGCCTTTGAAAACTGCTCTAATCTTGCTAATCTAACTCTTCCATTTGTTGGCAAGGAAAGAGCCAATAATAATAGTGAGGAAGCTTTATTTGGCTATATCTTTGGCTCAAAGAGAGAGACAACTGATCAGGCTAAGATGCAATTCTTTGCAAAAACTGATGATCCTTACTACGATGATTTAATTGAAAGAGCTACATCAAAGGATGAAAATTATGAATTTGAGGCTAAGATTCCTGCAAGCCTTAAGAATGTAACTATTACAAATGAAACAATTGTAGGATATGGTGCATTTAGTAATGCTTCTGATATCAATACGATTACATTTGCTAATAATAAGGATGGAAATTCTACTTTAGTAGCAATTGATAATTATGCCTTCTATAACTGTAGTGGACTTGAAAGTATTACAATTCCTAATAGTGTTCAAACAATTGGCTATGCGGCCTTTATGGGATGTGATAATCTTAAGAGTATCATCTTACCATTTGTTGGCCAGCTAAGAAATAATGCATCTACAGCTGATATTACAAGAAATGCTACTAGTGTTAAGACCGGTGAACGTGCCTTCTTTGGTTGGATCTTTGGACGTAAGATAACAAGTGCTTCCTTAAGAAGCCTTAGCTCATCAGCATTATCATATAATGTTCCTGAGAGTCTAAAGACAATTCAAATTACTGACGAGCTTGTTATTTCTGATCAAGCATTTAGGGATATTACAACGATTGATGAAGTAATTCTAAATGAAGGAATTATCACTATTGGTGAGGAAGCCTTTATGAATACAGGAATCAAGCAAATTACAATTCCTGCAAGCGTTGGTCTTGAATCTGAAAAGGCTGTTTTAACTGAAACTAGAGATAGTAAGCAATATGGATATATTGGTGCTAGAGCCTTTATGAATGCTTCAAGCCTTAATACTGTAAGCTTTACTCCTGAATCTCATGTTTATGAAATTAAGGATAGTGTATTTGAAAATGCTATTTCCCTTGTAATGACTAGTCTTCCTAATAGCGTTAAGCTTATTGATTCTCGTTCATTCTATAATACAATCAGTATTACTGAATTTACGATTAGTAATAATGTTCTAGCTATTGGCTCATATGCCTTCGCAAATGATGAAGATAATAGAACTAAGACTAAGCTTCAAAAATTTAGCTTTGAGGATAAGTGTAAGATTGAAACTTTAAGTGAGGGTACATTTAAGAATGCAACTAAGCTTCAAATGACAACTCTTCCTGATTCATTTATAAGAGTAGAAAAATATGCCTTTGAAAATTGCTCATCAATTACTGAATTTACATTATCTAATAATGTTGAATATATTGGTGAGGCAGTATTTAGAGGTGCAACATCACTTGAAACATTAACAATTCCATTTGTTGGAGAACACTTAGGTGCAAGTGTAGAAGCTACTATTAAGGAAAGAATGTTTGGTTGGATTTTTGGTTATAATAATGGTGATATAAAGGATAATGCATCTTATAGTATTGTAAACTCATTACAAAATGTTCATATTACAAACGATAAGAACATTAGCCCATATGCCTTCTATAATTTACCAAATGTTGATTATGTATCACTTGGAGATACAATTGAAACAATTGGTGAATATGCATTCGCAAATAACAATACACTTAGTGTTGTAAGATTTGCGGATGGATATAGGATGACAACTGTTTCAAATAATCTATTCCAAAATGCAACAGCTCTTCAAGGCTTCAATTTAGGTGGAAATGTATCAGATACAAAGGATATATCAGCCATCGTAAGAAGACTTCCTGATTGTGTAACTACAATTGGTGATTACGCGTTTGACGGATGTAGCGATGTACACTTTATCGATTTTGCCGTATCTAATAATGTTACTACAATTGGAAAGTATGCATTTAGTAGAACTTCATCAATGGTATCATTCTCGTTTGATGAGACTTGTCAAATTAAGACCTTAAGTGAAGGTACATTTAAGGATGCAATTAAGCTTCAAATGACAACTCTTCCTGATTCATTCACAAGAGTAGAAAAATATGCCTTTGAAAACTGTCAGTTTATTACTGAATTTACACTTGGCAATAATGTTGAGTATGTAGGTGAGGCCGTATTTAGAGGCGCTACAAGACTTACGACTTTAACTATTCCATTTGTTGGTTCTTCACAAGGTCTAGCTACAATTGATAAGTCATATGAAACAATGTTTGGTTGGATTTTTGGTATTATAGATGAAAATGAATTATTAATTGATAATAATAACTTTAGTATTGTAAATTCTTTGCGTAATGTAATTGTTAAGAATGATACAAACATTAGTGAATATGCATTCCATAATGTAGATTTAATAACATATGTATCACTTCCACGTACGCTTAAGGAATTAGGTGCTCATGCATTTGAAGGATGTACAGCCCTTCAAAGTATTCGTCTTGAAGAAGGTATTCAAATTGAGATAATCAATGAATCCACATTTAAGGATAATACTAATCTTCAAGGCTTTAAGCTTGAGGATGATTCAGAAGATATTTCAAGAACTCTTCCTGCAGTTGTTACAAGAGTTGAAGCTAATGCCTTTGAAAACGATGTAACAATTGAAACATTTACTCTTGGAAATACAGTTACCTATATTGGTAGTGAGGTATTTAGAGGCTGTACAAGTCTTAAGTCTTTAACATTACCATTTGTAGGTTCTCAAAGAGGTAATACTAATGCTGAATCAGCATTCGGTTGGATTTTCGGATTAAAGAATCGAACAGCCTTAAGAAGACTACAAAATAATTTAAATTCTTATGCTGTGCCTACTAGTTTAACTACGGTTGAAATTACGGATGAAACTATAATTGCGGATAACGCCTTCTTAAATTGTGATAATGTTACAACAATTACAATTAATGAAGGAGTGACTACAATTGGAAGCTCAGCATTTGAAAATACTGGTATTACAAACTTTAATGTTCCATCAACTGTTAGTACAATTGGAGCATCTGCTTATAAGGATTCTTCAAATATGGTAAGTATTACATTTAATGCAAATATTATTACTAGAATTGAAGCTTATACTTATGAAAACTGTTTAGCTTTAAATACTTTTGAAATTCAATCGGCAATTAACTTTATTGGTGATTATGCATTTAATAATACAGGCCTAGCAACTATTACAGTACCTAGTACAGTTAAGACATTTGGAGAATATACATTTGCACATTCTCATAGTATGACAACAGCTATTGTAGATACATCAATTCTTGGTAACTATATGTTTGCTGAAAGCGAAAATCTTCAAACTGTTTCCTTAACTAATAGTGAATTAACTACTATTTCTACTGGTGCATTTATGAACTGTACTACATTAGTTGTAGAAGAAATTCCTGATAATATTTCAACAATTGAAGACTATGCATATTATGGCTTACATAATCAAAAGGCATGGAATTACAAGAGCGCTTTAACTAACATTGGTAAATTTGCATTTGCAGATAACACAGCAATTACATCATTAACTCTTCCAGCAACAATAACTTCTATTGGTTATGGTGCATTTAATGGTATGATTTCGTTAACAGAAATTACAATTGCTTATGTTGGTGGCGGAGATGCTACTAATAGTGATGATACTGGTTCTACATTTGGATTTATCTTTGGATATATGTCAAAGACTAAATCAAGTCTTGAATATGAAGCAACTCAAAATGGAAATACTTATCAAATTCCTTCAACATTAAAGGTAATTAATATGTCATATAATTCTAATAGAAATTCTATAATTACGGATTATGCATTCCAGGGATTAATTACTATTGAAAATGTTAAATTGCCAATGAGCTTGAAGAGTATTGGAACTTATGCATTTAATAAGATGTATGCATTAACATATGTGGAAATACCAATTTATACAACTGTTATTTCACCACAAGCCTTTATTGATATTGAAAAGCCAGGTACTGATGTTAACTTCTTTATCATTGCTTTCTATGATCCAGAGGATATGCCAGCTAAGAATGACAATGTAATTAAAGATTCTGAAAGACCATCTAAGTGGGCTATTACAAAGAACGAAAATGAAAATGACATTTATCTTGGCGAAAATGGTCAAAATCTTCTTAAGGAAGAACATGAAAAACAGGTTTCTACTGGACATTATGAACGTTGGTATACTAAGTATTCTGTTCATATTGAGTCTAAGGAGATATTCATTTACGAATATATGCCTAAGTATAAGAAGCTTGCAAATGGTTCGTATGAAGGTGCATTTAAGATTATTGGTTATACTAATCTATTTATGGGTGGTGCAATTGTTGTACCTGCTGCATATGGTGGAAGACCAGTAGTTGAAATTACTGATGGTGCAATTGCAAATTATTATAATACGGCTAATGCTGATAGTACTGATTTATATGTCGATATAACTACATTTGAAATTGGAACTAATATTGTTAAAATTGGTGATCACGCCCTTCCTGGTGGAATGGATATGACCGTGTATGTTAATAAGACATATAAGGACGCTAAGCTATATGCTGGTCATGAAAGTGATTGGATTGGTTATAATGATACTGTTAATCCACAAAGCGGTAATGCTTTAGTATATTATGGATTCTTAGATACAAAATCTACCGATTTGGATACATTGAATTTAAAGGATCCTCATTATACTGAAAATTATACTTGGACTAAGGGATCAAGCCAATTCCCTTATCAAATTTTAACTTCAGGATTGACTTTAAGATTAACTGAAACTGACACATCTGAATATGAGAATCATTCTGATCTTGCTCTAAACTATATTGGTTCTGAACAAACACCAGAAGCCTATGTTTCTGATCGAGCAATTCGTGTAAATCATAAGGCAGTTACTTATACACTAAATGATCAATATCATATTAAGTACTCTAATAATGTAAGTATTACTAAGGAAGGTTATATTGCAACCGTTGAAATTCAAGGAAATAATTCAGGATTTGTTGGTGTTCAAACAATTACATTTACAATTATTCCGGCTGATTTAACTGTTACTATAAATACATCTAAGGTATTCGCAGAAGAAGAACGTTGGGAATTTGGTAACTTTACAACAGAGGTAGATGGATATCAAACAACGGGAATTGATCAATTATATGGTAATTTATATACAACAAATTCAAATGATAAAGATTTTGAGAATATAGATGGTGTTAGAATTAATCGTAATGATGGCGCAAATGTAGGTATTTACAATAGCAGTAATTCCTTGGATACAATTCGTTGGTATTATCAATCATTTGATAGTATTATTCCTGGTGTTAACTTCATTGGCAGTTCTAATGATTACTGGAAGGTAATTAAGACTGATAGTGAAGGAAATTTAATTGATGTTTCTGAAAATTATAATGTTATTTTAAATGTTAAAGTTGAAATAACTCCTCAGCCATTAGCTGTTTATTGGTCTGAGACAACTCATGAGTATGATTATAGTGCAACGGGAGAAAATATTCATAAACCAGTTGCAGTTACTAACCTACCTGAAAGTCTTGTACCATTAAAGGTTACTATTATGGGTTATGATTTATCATCATCTAAGCCACTAGATATTGGTACACATACAGCTTTAGTAGAAATTGATGTAGATAGATTAATTCCAGATAGTCGTAATAATGTTTATAAAAACTATTTATTAGTTCCTTCACGTATTACTTATCGAATTACAAGAATTGAGGTTCCTGTTCCAATTGTTTCATATCGTTATAAATATGATGGTGAGGAACATGAGGTTGCAATTTCTCGTAATAATGAATTATTTAACCTTTATTACAAGGAAGAAGACACAGGCCGTTATTACTTCTATAAGCTTGATGATCCAACTAAGTATTATCGAGATGAGGTAAGAAATGAAAATGGTGAATTAGATCCAACGGCAGATACTTGCTACCATTCATTTAAGGTAAAGGATATTGGCTCATTTAAGCTTTATGCAATTTTAAGATATCCTCAGGCATATATGTGGGATGATTATCGTGATATTTATTATCGAGAAGAAATTATTACACTAGATGCATCTGTTGAAAAGGCTGATCTTGTTGTTAATATTCCTACAGGAACTAAGGTTGCTTATGGAACTAATGAGATAAGATATAATCTTAATGATCTTGAGGTTTCTGGCCTTCTTGATGGTGATACTGTTAGTGGATATTTAAGCTTTATGCCAAATGTTCATGGAACACTTTCAGCTAATAATATTAATAATGTTTCTTATAAGGTTATTGATGCTGAAGGCAAGGATGTATCTGAATTGTATAATATTAGCATTGCAGGTTCATTTGAAATTGTATATCCAGAAATTGAATACGACGCTCAATATTATGAGGGAAATTATAAGCCAGGAATGAAAGAATCATTTACAATTATTCCGAAGAATTGTAGTGATTATAGTGTTCAATATAGTGTTGATGGTTCTAACTATACATCTGATAATTATGTATATTCAAAAGCTGGAACATATACTATATACTTTAGAATTGAAGCGGATATGAGAGAAACAACCTATGGAAGTATAACATTTACAATTACTCCACTTGAACCTAAGATTCAAGTCGTTGATGAAACTCATATTTATGATGGTAATCCAGTTAAATTAAATTATACTGTAGATGCTTCTTTAATACCTACAATTAGATATTATTATGGTCAAAATACAACATTAGCTTATTCATCAGCTATTAATGCTGGTTCATGGACTGCTGTATTTACAATTCCTACAGATAAGTATGGTAATTACACATCTGTTGAATATAAGTATAATTTTGAAATTGAAAAGCGTGAGATTAATGTAGAATTAAGTGAGTCTAAGTTATTCGATGGTAAGGCTTATAATGAAGTATTTACTTTAACTAGTATTCATAACATGTTAGCTAATACACATTTAGCACTTTCTATTGAAACTAAGGGCTACACGGTGGGAGTATATTCCAATAGTTTATTAACAATAAATACAAGAATGTACTTAGAAGGAATATCAAATGATGAGGATGTAAGTCAAAACTACATAATCAATATAGAAAATATTACAATTGAAATTTGTAAGAATTATGCAAATGTAAATATTTCTAATAATGTTCAAGTGTATACTGGAAAAGAAATTATAGTTCCAACGATTTCATCGACTGGTACAGTAAAGTCATATTCATTTACAGGCTTTGATGATGGTAAGCTTCCAATTAATGCTGGTATTTATGAAATGATCGTTGAAATTGCTGATTCAGATAATACATTTGGTGGTACATTTAGTTTTGATGTAACTGTTAAGCAATGTGAATTGATACCATTACAGGAGTATGAAACTACAATTTATGATGGTACAATTCAAATCCCAAGAATTTACTTTAGTAATGTTGATTTTGAGCCTGTTATTACAGTAAGAGGTAATGCTGATCCAATTAATATTGGTACATATACATTAGATATTAGATTGAATGAATATTCTAATAATTATTCATTAACAACTAAGACTCTTACATATGAAATAACAAAGCGTGATATTAAGATTGTTTATAGTAATGACAATGTTACATGGTCAAACGACTTATTTACAGTAGCAATTACAAATGATTTAATTGAAAATATGCCAACTGCTGATACTGCAGCTGGAACTATTACAACTAAGTCAGGTGCTGTTGGAAACTATAACAATAGTAACGTAAATATTACTTATGATGTTTTAAGAAATGGAATTTCTGTAATTGAAAATTATAACATTACTTATGATGTTAATGTTGCAATTAGATATGAGCTTCTTGATATTAAGGTTTTAGTTAATGGAGTAGAAGCCACAAAAGATAGCGATAATAATTATTCATTAACTGTTCCATATATTGGCTCATATTACGATGTTACTGTTGTAGCTAATAATACTGATATAGCATACTTCTTCAAATATAATGCTGATTACACTTTATCTGAAATGAAGGTTAATAATGTTGGTAGATATACAATTGACTTTGTTGCAATGAAGGAATTATTCGAAACTTATTATGGAACTTTAAGCTTAACTGTTGAAAAGATTCAATTAAGTCTTGAAATGGATGACCTAACAAAGTCATATGATCGTTATCCTGTTAGTCCATCATACCGTATTTCACCTGATCTTTCATATGAAATAACACCAACATTTATGTGGCGTTATCAAGATGAAACGAATGAGGTTGCATTACTTGCTCCTTCATCAATTGGTAAGTATTTTGTAGTAGTAACAGTAGAAGATACTGACAATTATTATGGTTTCAGTAAGAGATTTGATTTTGAAATTACGAAGGGTAATTCTAACTTAATCATTGATGCTTTATATAAGGAACATACTTATAATACTAAGGCAGTTGAAAATCCTTCTGTAAGCTCTTATGTTGAAAATGGTGAATATACATTCGCTTATTATCAATTAGTTTCTGATAATTGGATTTTACTTGATTCAAATCCAGTTGATGTTGGTACATATAAGGTTGTAGTAACACTTGTTGGTACCGATTTATATGCGGCTGACACAGCTCAACTTGAATTTAACATTCTACCTGCTAAGGTTTCAGCAATGTTTGATTCAACTGAATTAACTTACAATGGATTAATACAAAAGCCTACAGCTAAAGCAATTGATTTGTTAGGACAAGAATTGAATATTATTTATAGTAGTCAAGGTTCAATTAATGCAGGTTCTTATGAATTAACTGTAACAACAGATAATAAGAACTATGAATTAATAAACAATACTATTATGTATAATATTACTAAGCGTTTATTAATTATTGAAGCTGAAGATGAAAATTTTGTACAAGATGGAAATGAAAATTGGTCAAAAGTATTTACTAATAAGAATGTTTCTCTTGCTAGTACAGATAGGATTTCTGGTAAGCTTTCATTAATTAGAAATGGTTTAGGTAGATTTACAAGTATTGATGATTTTGCTTGGGTAGAAGAACTTACAATTGTAAATTCATTAAATGAGAATGTAATTGACAATTATGACATTCGATATTTATTAAATATTTATGTAAGAAATAAACCTATCGCGTATGAATTAGCTGATACCGATGTTGATTTCACAGGTGATGAGCTTTCTGCTAACTTTACTGTTTTAACAGATGATGTAACAGTTGTTTACACATACGAAGGAACAGATTATAATGAAATGCCTAAATTTATTAATGCTGGAAGCTATCATATTGTAATCAATCTATCAAAAGAAGATTATGAATCTTGCACTGTTGAATTTGATTTTGTAATAAATAAGATTAATTCAATTGTATCAATTAACGTCGAAGATAAAGTATATGATGGAATTAATAATTTCCGGTATATTGAATCAAATGGTTCAGTAACATGTAACGAAATTTACTCAACTGTTGATGCAACATCTGCAAATGTTGAGTTAAATATTGAAGCATTAGATAAAGATATTAATTACATTATTAAGTATTATAATTCTTTAGGATTTGAATTAGATGCTGCACCAGTCAATGTTGGTACATATACAGCTATGATTGTTACTCTTGAATCTGATAATTATCTTTCAACCTCAGCTTCATGTGAATTTGAGATTACAAAGGCTGATCCGAATATAATTATTGATGAAAGTGGATATCAACACATTTATGGCTTGAATCAGGTTTACTCTGAATATGGTACTAATTCATTAGAAATAATGATCAATACAACAAGTCGTATTAATGTTAAATATTATAGTGAGGATATGACAGCAATTTATCCAACTAAGCCAGTGAATGCAGGTAGGTACGTAGCTGTGATTTCAACTGATGAAACTGCTAATTACAATGCATTTAGAACGTCAATTAGTTTTGAAATTGTGAAGAAGCAAATTATTATTCGTGGAGACTATTATCATATCTTTGATAATAATATTGTTAATATTAATCTAAATGATTTAAATAATTTTGAAATCTTTGATGTTCAGACTGGAAATAATATAGTTAATGGTGAAACATTTACATTGAATGGAGCATTAATTACATCTGATTCAATTGAAGGATTATATAAGTTTATTACAGTTGATGATATTTCAAATCTTGAAATGTTTAAAACAGTTAATGGCATTAATATATCACTTCTTGATAATTATGAAATCAAGATTGAAGTTTCAATTGAAATTGGTAAGGCTGATGCGGATATTACTGTTAATGATGTAAATGTTACATATGATGGTGAAGCACATGGCTTAGATGTTATTTTCAACAATGAAATTGTAGGAAATTATGTTATTACATATTCAATGACAAACCCAGAAGGTGAAGAATTAGAGCATAGCTTTACTTCAGAATTGAAGTTTGTTAATGCAGGTTCATATGTTGTATATTACAAGATAGTATTTGACAACTATAAGACTATTACAGGACAAGGTAATATCAATATTGGAAAGACAAGTGATTTTGATTTAACTATGGCAAATAGTTCTATTCAATATACTGGTCGTTCAATTGAAATGCCTCAATTTACTACAGTATCTGATGGACAAATTAGTGCTGTATTTATGGATGAAAACGGTAAAGCTTTACCTTTAAATCCACAAGCAATCGGAGCATATACAATTAAAGTTAGTGTATCTGAGGGCACAAATTATAAGGCTAAAGCATTTGTGTTTAGCTATGAAATTACAAAACGAGTTTTAACTGTAAACTGGGGTTCAACTACTGAGTTTACATATACTGGATCATCAATTATTCCACAATTTAATATTTCTAACCCTACTACAGAAGAATTGAATGCAGAATGGTTAATTATTGATGGTGATGGTGTAAATGTTGGAACTCATCAAATTAAAGTTAATATTCATAATGATAACTTTATCTTAGATGAATCAACCGAGGTATTTGAATATCAAATCTTAAAAGCCAATATTGCATATGTTGATGAATTAGAAACAACATATGTTAAGGGTGGATATGATTTGAATAAGAATGCTAAGGAAGGTATTCTATATGTTGATTCTGATGGTAATAATGTTGGTGTCTTTAATGAAGCTGGTGAATATGAGTTATTTGCTAAATTAATTAGCAACAACTATAGTTGGCAAGATGACTATGCAGGTCAATTAAGACCATTTAGGCTAATTGTTAACAAAGCTAATATTAGTGATACAAATGCTAATGTTTTAGTAGATAAGATTAAAGATTATCTATATACTGGTAAAGACATTACACCTTCAGTAAATGTACGTCAAAACTTCACATTATTAATTGAAGGAGTAGATTACGAGGTTACTTATTCTAATAATAATGGAATTACGTCAACAGCTATGGTAACAATTACAGGTATTGGCAATTTTGAAGGAAAGATTGAAACTACCTTCAGAATTGTAAGTAATTCATTATCATTAAATGGAGATTCAACTTATGAATGGTACGAGACGTCAGATGGTAAAACATTTATTAAGAGTGAGCATGCGCAAAAGTCAAAGACAAGAGCAATTCTTGCAAATGTATCAGTTCGTACGTCTATGGCCGATTTCTTGGCTAACTTTGATGCTAGTCAAAGAGATAATATTAGAATCTATGACTGCAATAATAATCTAATTAAGCATGATTCTACAGATTTTATCGGTACAGGTGCTCGAATTGAATTGAGAAATTCAGTTGGTACATTACTTGATACAGTCTATGTTTCAGTATTAGGTGATATTGACGGAAATGGAATTATTGAAGCTGCAGATGTTGTTATGATTAATAAAGCATTAAGAAATAACAAATTAAAGAATGAATTCTATTTTGCAGCAGATGTAAATGGTGATGGTGAAGTAACTTCTGCTGATTCACGTTTAATTAGCATGCATATCAAAGGAACTTATGATATCTTCACCAAGCAATATTTATAGGTTGATATACTTATTTGCGGCGTGAGTCTTAAAAGACTCATGCCAAATAATAAGTATATTAGCCAAAAATTTTATAAAAATGTTTCGAAAAACTATAAATAGAGGGGTTATTGGTTGTAATTAAGAGCATTTGGAGTTAAAATTAATGTAGAGAAGTGTCGAAAAAAGATAAAAATAGGAGTTGGTTGTATATGAAACAAACAAACTATATAGAGAAAAATAAGAAGAAATCAAGGTTTACAAAGGGCAAGATTGCTATCTTTGGTCTTTTAAGCTTAGTTATTGTTACTATAGGTTTAGTGTTTATTTTTAATTTTAGAACGAATAAATCAAGCCCTGGTGTTGTCAAGGGAAAGAATTATACAATTCTTGACTCTAATTCTGCGACATTTAACTATCGATTAATTGACAATAATGGTACATATGATTTAAGTGCTAATGGCTTTAGTAGTACTAAATATGCCCAAATTATTAGTGTTAGTACGCAAACTCCAGCGGGAGCAGATGGCTATAACATTAAATTTCCTGAAAGCATTAGGGATAATGGTATTGATTATCAAGTTAAGCAAATTAACTGTACGGTTGATTCTAATGGAGCAAAAATTACGGATAGTCATTCCTATTTTAGTAGCTTTAGCTATAATGCCGCATTAAATACTGCAGGTGCAAGCTTTGTAAAAAATATAAAAAGGATTGAGGTTCCTAACCGAGTAGAATATATTGAGGTTGGTTCCTTCAATGGTCTTGGATATGTTGAAGAGATGAAACTTCCATTTGTTGGTACAAAGCGTGGAAATCATAATTTTGATGGAAATTTAGGAGCAGATGGCTATAAGTCTGCATTTTTATCAATCTTTGGATATGGCTCAGTATTGATGGGAAGAGAGGTTTCTTCCTTAAATACTTTGGGATTTTATAGCTTTGATTATAAAACAACGTATATTGATCAAACTCAAGGAAATACTGTTATTCAATCTCCTACTATAACATTGGGTTATCAAGGCAATACAAATGGTTTTGATGGCGCAGGTACAACCCTTTGGGTAACAGATAATAGCACATCTAGTGATGCTACATATTTATATATGCCATATTATCTAAGCTCAGTTGAAATAACTGATGAGGTATATGTGGCTCCACGTGCATTTTATAATATGACAGTACTTAAGGATGTAACAATTAGTTATAATAATGATCCTAATTTTACTAATAAGTTTACTGATGCGTTAACAATGGGAGAATATGTATTTTATCAGTGCTATAATTTGCACACAGCTATATTACCATCAAATTGTGGTACGATTGGAACAGGATGCTTTGCAAATTGTACTAGATTGGGTGGAGCTGCAGTTGAACTTAATGGTAATCCTATAAACGACTCAGACGGTAATCAAATTAAAGGAAAATTAATTTTGCCAGAAGGATTGAAGGAGATTCCTGAAAGCTTGTTTGCAAATTGTGCTAGCCTTAGTGAGGTTACATTACCAAAGGGCATTACTGCAATTCGTTCAAAAGCTTTCTTAGATTGTATTAATTTAAGTGTTATTAAAAGCTCTTCTGTGGATGCTAGTAATAATCCTGGAGTAATTACATTGCCTCAAACAGTAACGAGCATTGGAACTCAAGCTTTTAGAAATTGTAAGGCATTCACAAACTTTTCTGTCCCTGTTAATGTTACATCAATTGGAAGTATGGCCTTTAACGGATGCTCGAAATTAGCAAGTATTACTTTACCATTTATTGGTAGTAAAGCCGGTAATTCTAACTCAAAGGAAGCATTATTCGGTTACATTTTTGGTGAATATTCAGAGCTAGCTGATGGCACAAACGATGGAGCATTAAGCTCGGCATATCAGGTTGTTCAAAATGAAACTGGAGATCCTAATGAGTCTGATACAACAAAGAAACATTCGTTCTTTATACCAGAAACTTTAATTAATGTAACAATTTTAAACGAAACAGTTGTAGCGCCTGGTGCGTTTATGAACTGTTCAAAGATTCAAAACATTAGAATAATGTCATCACAAGCAGCCGGTACAAAGGATACTGTTACAACTATAGCAGAAGGTGCTATGTATGGATGCTCTAGCTTGAAAGAAGTGTCTTTGCCATTCGTTGGTGCTAGTGATTCCGTTTCTAATGGACAATTAGGATATATTTTTGGTAAAAATTTATTTTCAAATACAGAACAAGTTAAGATTATAAATGAACCAAACAAATATTGGTATATTCCTAGTGGCTTAAAAACAGTTACTTTAAATCACCAAACTGTATTAACAACATACTCATTCTATAATACCTTTATGGTAGAAAATGTAATTATTTCTAAAGCGACGCAAGAAGCTCAAAGAAATGTTTTTTATGGCTGCAAGAATTTAACAACCTTAGAAATTCCCTTTGTTGGAAAACAAAGAGGAATCGATGTAGGTTCTTCTAATAGTAATAAAAATAACTATGGATATTATTCCGATGGTAATGATTATTGGTGGGAGGATCTTGCAGTAAGAAACTCAATGGTATGGTTATTTGCGCCAATGGGCTCATATGGCCAGGAGGTCGATGGGTACTATGAACATTGCTATATTTCAGGGTCATGGAGATATTCATCATATTCAGCATCTATACCAAATTCATTAAGTACAATTACAATAACGAATGACTCAGCTATTCCTAGTTATGCATTTAGAGCTTTTACAAAGCTTAACACAATTGAAATTCAAGATACTATTGTTTCTGACAATAAAGGATTAGTTTTAATAGATGGTGGATGTATGACAGGCTGCAGTAGTTTAAATACATTAGTTGTTCCATTTATTGGCGCTGATTATAATAATAACAGTCAAAATAATTACACACATACAATTGGCTGGTATTTTGGAACTACTGCATATAGTAATTCTTATGTTGCTAGTCAATCAGGATATGTATATTATATTCCTAAATCTTTAACAAGAATTAATATAACGGGCTTAATCTCTTCAGTTCCTGCATATGCTTTTGCCAATATGACATCTTTGTCATCAGTTGCAATTCCAAATGCTACAATTACAACAATTGGAGATTATTCTTTCTATTGTGATAATAATCTTACAACGATTAATTGGCCAAAGGCTCAATTTAATAATGTAGCTAATTATGCTTTTGCAAATTGCTCATCATTAGGAGAGATGGATAATTTTATACCAGCAACTGTTTCAACAATTGGAAATTATTCATTTATGGGTACATCCATAACGGGAATTAGTACGGTACTAAATGCTAAAATTACATCCATTGGGAATGGAGCATTTAAGAGTTGTTACCAAATAACTGAATTTGATTTTTCAAAGTATACTGCACTTTCAAGTGTTGGAAATTATTTGTTTGAAGACTGTGGAAGATTAGTCAGTGTTAAAAATATTAAATTTTTAACTAATTACATGTTTAAGGATTGTATTTCACTTAGAGGTGTAAACTTAAATGAATACTATACTTTACCAACATCAAAAAAGCAAATTCCTGAAGGATTATTCTATGGTTGCTATAATTTATTAAGTAATGGTGTTGCTGGTGGTCTAGAATTTGATAATTCTTCATCTACAATTGATACTATTGGTGCTTATGCATTTAAGGGATGTTCATCACTTACTACGTTTACGTTACCAGAAAGCATTATTCAAATTGGTAATGGAGCATTCCAGGATTGTACACATCTAGAAAAATTAAGAATTAATCGAAATTGTGTCTCAATGATTGCTGGTACTAATAAAAAGACTAATGTAGACGATTTAAAAAACGGAATTTTCTATGGATGCAATAAGGATTTCTACTTAGAAGTTTATTATCAAGAAAGTCAATGGCCAACTAATTGGGGCTATAATTGGAACTGTTACTTCCCAGTAATGGTTATTGGTCAAAATACAGATGATATGTTTAAGTACTCTTATGATGAGGACTTAAAGGGATATGTAATTGTAGGATTTAATACTGAAGATTATGTGTTTGTTACAACATTGTCATCAGGATTGAAGCAATATTTGTTAAGTGATATTGTTATTTTCCCCTCAACATATAATGGTCTTCCTGTTAGAGGTATTATTAGTGGTGCCTTTGATGGATATGGAGACAATTACTTTGAAAAGGTTAATTCATTTGTCCTAGGTGAAAACTATGTTGAAATGGGTGCAGGAGTTTTAACCTTTGAAGCTTCACATACAGTTTATATTTATTCCCAAATGACTGTTGCACAAGCTACTAAATATGCAACTGCAGCAACGGCTTCAGGTAATTTTGTACCTGAAACGTTGGGTGCTCAAGCTAATGCTAATGCAATTACAAACTATTATGGAACATCATATGGTAAAGAAGATGTATATATAACAAATGGTATTGTTTTCTATAAGGAAGCTTGGCGATTTGTTGGTACAACACCAACTATCCTTATGTCTGCCCTTGATTTTAAACTAGAAGATGATTCATATACTTATAATATGGGTGATGCAATTGAGCCAGTGATTATAGAAATTGGTTCAAATGAAAATTGCATTAAATATGTAGATCCAACAATGGTTAGAGAAAATCAAAAGGATATTATTTATGATCGTTTCTATAATTATGATTCATCTACTCATCAATATAGTAGGATTCCTAGCTTTGATAATGTAATTGTTAGATATAGTAATAATGTTAATGTTGGTACCGCTTCAATTACCTTTACATCTAATACTGGATTTTTATATGGATCAGCAGTTAAAACATTTACTATTACGCATTATGAATTAATGCTTTTCCATGAAGCAAATGAATCTGATAATATTGAAAATGAATTTGGGTATGGATATCGCGCATATTCAGATGTATTTTTGGATTATTATTATAATTTAGAAGGTATATCTGATTATAAGGATGCTATTTTGAAGGTAAAATACAATGGCTTAGGATGGTCAAATGATCAATGGACAGTTTCAGGACAAGCTCCTAATCTTCCTACTGGCTATGTATTAAAAGGAAAATTGAAAACTGAAAGTAATGATGTTGGACAATATTGGTCTGATAAAAAAAATGGAAATGGTGGATTTTCAGGCTTAGGCTTTGTTTGGGAAGGCGGATACCATGTCTATAATACTAAGGGCCAAGAGGTTACTAATAACTTTGTACCAGTAATTACATTGTTTGTAGAAATTACTCCATATGATTTCATTGATTCAGATATTGTATGGGATGGTGAATGGAATGCTGCAACATCTCGTTATGAATATAAATATAACGGATTAGAGCTAACCCCAAAGCCTTATATTTACGATGAAGCATATGGTAAAATGGATGCCAAATTTATTGTAGAGGTTACTCCTACAAATAATACGGTTGCGATTGATCCAGGTACAATTGGTACAATGACAATTGTAAGCCACAGTAAAAACTTTGCATATAATGGTCAGGCTGGAACTACATTTACAGCAAATTTCGAGATTGTAAAAGGAGAAGTAACAATTACAATATCTTCTCAATATACATTGGATGAGGACCATAATTATTATCGATATAATGGTGGCTTTAGCTCATGGATAGATACACCACCAACCTTTACAATGGAAATTAATGGTCTAGGGCCTAATTCAGTTTTAAATGGTGAACTCATTACTACAAGTACTAGTACTAATCTAGAAAAGGGTACATATTCTTCTGATTCTAATAATTTAAGCCGTAAAGGTGATTTTAATTGGGATACAAATATTTATTCAACAGGATATTATATTGAGTCTTCACATCGATTAACTAACGATGCTGATCCATCTTTAGGTTTTATGGATGAAACTCAAAAATATAACGTTACATTGAATGCTACTTGTGAAATTAAGTATGCTACAATTGATTATAATCTATCTATCAATGAATATTTACCTACTGACAATCCTAATGGTACTGTATCATACAATCAAGAAATAATTTCAATTGATGATTCATTACAGGTATTTGAAAAGAATTTCTCTCATGATGATATAGGTGCAATTGATCCATTATATATTAAGTATGGAATTGATGGATACGAGCACAATTTAGGTGCTATATTCTATAATAAGTTTACAAATAATCCAACTGTAACAATTACTGAAAATAGTAGTCATACTAGTGGCTCAACATATATATTTAAAGAAATTCCAGGTACTGGAGAAATAGATTTAACATTAAAAATTGAAAAAACAAATTATGAAACTGTAACTAAGAATATTAAACTTGTTTTAACAAAAGGTTTATTTAAATTTAAATCACTTGATAAGGAATATGATAGAGAGCCAGTAAATGTATTGAATGCTCTTTTAAGAAGACCTTCTGATTTGGATTCAAATGTTGTTAAGGAATTTAAATTCTATGATAAGGATCATAATCAAGAATTAGTATCAGCCCCAAGTGCAATTGGAAGCTATTATGTCAAAGTTAAAATGACTGGTAGTCAATATTTTGAGGATTTTGATGAAAGAATTGATTTTAATATCACTCCTCGTAGCTTAATTATTCAAGTTGATGATCCGATTTCTTCTAAAGAGTATGATGGTCAGCCTTGGTCTTATGTGTCTGGTGCAAACGGAACGGGAGATACAAGTTCTACAAGACCTAGCTTGAATTTGTTAAGTGGAGATTCATTATTTGGTTCATTTAAGTCAATTTCAAGTGCTGTTAAGTTATACAAAGCATCAACTACAGGCGATTTCTATGTTGATGGATTGTGGCGAGTTTCCAATGATGCTTTAGGTGACCAAACAGGTAATTATGTTGTTGTATTTAAGGGTGAATTTGAAATTTTACCTAAGCAATTTAAATATAAATTAAATGTTGACTGGTCTGACAATAATCAAGATGCATCAGGAACATATGTATTTACATATGATCAAGCATACCACTATGCAACAATTACAGTTTCAGATCCTACATCAAATTATCATATTTATTATAGTGAACAAAATCCTGAAAATGGAGCAGTAGAGGTTGATTGGTCAACTCAACCATTCTTCTATTCACAACCAAATTCAGGTACTGAGTACTATACTACATATATTAAGCTTGTAGCAGATAATTATGAAACTAAGTATGACAGCGTTGTAATTAAAATTAATGGTAAGGATGTCGAAATTATATGTGATACAGCAGATAGGACATTTGCATATGATGGATTTGAGCATTCAATTAATGTCACTACGAACCCATATTATGCGGATGTATATTATAGTCTATTAGCTGATGCACCAGATAATATTAGTAATATTGATTTTGATTCTATAACAAATTGGACAACTGTTCCTCCTGTTGGAATTGATGCTGGAATTTATCATATAATCGTTAAGGCAAGTGCTTTAAATTATAATACAAGTTATAAATATCTTCCTATGGTTATTGATAGTAATTTAGGCTCTCAAATGACAATGACAATCACACCTGATAATGTAACATATGATCGTCAAATGCACGGATTTAAGATTTCTAATTTAGGTTCAGGAATTAATATTCAAGATCTTACTATTAGAGTTGCTATGGATGATGGTAACAAGAATTGGTTAACATACAACCTATCTGAGATTGTTGTAGGTAGTGCCAATTATCAAGTGGATTTATTTACAAAAGCTGGTACATATGATATTTATGTTGAAATACTAAAGCATGGATATCGTCCAATTAAGAAAAATATAACAGTAAATATTAATCCTCTATCCCTAGATTTGAATTGTGATTTCTATCAAGGCCAATATGATGGTGAATATCATTCAGGTATTTTATCTAGCTCATCAGCCGATCGCTTAGTTATGACAGGCTCTCTTGAGACAAATGATTTATCATATCAATATGCTCAAGTTGTTAATGGTATTGAAAAAATGATTCCATTAAAGGTTGAGTATGGTACTGTTCAAGGAAATCAGATTGTTTATTCTCCAGTTATTGCAAGATATAAGAATGTTACTGGAGCACCTATTCCACTTTATATAAAAGTTTCTGGAGATAATTTTGAAGAGAAAATCTTTAGTGGAACAATTCTTATTGAAAAAGCTACAAATATTCAGCCTAATTATACGGATGAAATTGAAATTGAATATTTAGCTCGCCCTGTCACATATAATGATTTAGGTGTAACAACATTCCATGATGGTCAAAAGACAATTAAATATCGTGATGTTATAATTGCAGGTGATGGTACTAAATCACCAGGTAATTATAGGACAGCTCCTCAAGATTTAGGTTGGTACTATGTTGAAATCGACTATGCAGATACTTCAAATTGTGAAGGCACTTCAATTGAATTTTATTTTCATATTGTTCCTCGTGTTCTAACTGTAGAATATACAAAAGAATACGAATATACGAGCGAAACAATTGTACCTCAATATACTGTAACGACTGGAACAACTGATGTTGTTACATATAGTATTGCATCCTTTGATGGTGCTGGAAATGCTGATACATGGCATATAATTCCAGGTACATATTATTTCAAGCTTAATGATGATTATAATAACCCTAATTATGTTTTATCAGCATCAGATAGAGGTTTAATTGAATATCGTATTATTAATCGTAAGGTTTTAATTTCATTTGATGCAGAAAGAGATTATAAGGCTGATGTATTTGAACTTAATGTTGATTATACAAGCAGTAATGCTAATACTAATTCTGATTCAGGATTCAGTGTAACAGCTCTTTTATCAAACGACACATTGAAAGCTAAAATAAAAACGCGTTATTCATCAGTAGGAACATATACTTACCGTATTACGTACGTATATAATGCAGCAAGTGGTCAATGGGAATTACATCCAAGCTATACGCCAAAGCTAGAAGCTTTCACATTAGAAAATCTCGAATTATTTGATACAAATACAAATGCTCCAGAATTATATTATGATGTTGTATTTGATGTAAAGCTTGTAATAAGCTATCCAGAGCTTGATGTTGATGCTCCTGAAGAGCAAAAATTTGTTTTCGATGGATTCAATAAAAACGCTAAGGTTGCAATAACAAGTAGCTACCCAGGAATTATTACTTGGAAATTCTGGACAGGAGATGTTACTGAGGAAGAAGCAACAGATATTTCTTCAACAAACATTAACTTCCGTAATGTAGGATCATATACATTAAATTATGTTATTTCTGCAAGTAATTATAAAGAAAAACGTGGTAAAGTTAGAGTCATCATTGATCAAGCTAGTATTTCTACTGATATTGATTCTTTCAGTGGTATATATGATGCAGAAAAGCATAGAACAACATATACGATTCATACGTCACCACTTTATTTGACTGATAGTGAAAAGCCAAAGCTTTATTACTTTAAGAAATCTATATTAAATAATGTATTGGGCATGAGCTTAAATGATTTATACGATTTCTTTGATAGTGATACACCAGAAAATAATGCTTTGTTTGCATTATATGACTCAAAGAGAAAGAATCCAGATTCAAATGGAGACTATATGATTGATGCTGGCGATTACTATGCTGTATTGTATAATCCATCAAGAATTGATTCAAACATTGGTAAGGTGCTTCAAATCAAGGAAATAAGACTTGAACAAAGAACCTTATATTTCAAAACAACGCTTACAGATCCTTGGAAGAGATTTAAGGTTTATGATGAAAGTAAATTTGAAATGCCAAATGGTGTTTGGTTTGTTAATAATGTATTTAGCTCAACATATGATGAAAGTGCTAATTCTAAGAATAATTTAGCTAATGCTGGATTAATTCCAGGGCATGTTATCAAGGATATTAGCTTGGCAAATTATACATTTACTACATCATCAGCTGATGCTAAGGGTGATTTTGATGGTGAAAATAATGGTGATCCATATGAGATGGAAGGAGACTTTGAGTTTGTATTCTTTGAAATAAATGCTAATAATAACTCAGTTGTTGAAAATTATCGTCCTGCATTTACAGAACTTGATGATGGAAGCTACCCTATACAAATTACAATTAAACGTGCGGAATTAAAGGATTTCTATGTTCAAGATAGTGAAGTTGAATATAATGGTCATAACATATTACCAAAATATACAACAAAATCTGATGGTCAGGTTGAGACCTTATATATTAAGACTGATTCTGATTATAATGAAATTGATGGTTCAATCCTAACTGATCAAACTGATGTTGGTTATTATCGTGTTTATATTCATATTGCACAAGGTAAAAATTATCGAGCATGGGCTGGAAGTGATCCTACAACTGATCGTGATATTTATATAAATGGCAAGTGGTATAAGATTGCAAAGGTTCATTGTATACCTAAGAATGTAAATGTTCAATGGGAAGAAACCTCAGTGGTTTATACTGGTAAGGATATTTATGCTAAACCATATATTACAGATGTGTTTGGTAATCGAATTGATTTCCAATATGAATTATTTGATTCAAAGCGTATTAGTGTTGGCTATAATATTCCAATGCTTAATGCTGGCAGATACTTTGTTAGTGCTTTACCAACAAGTACAGTAAATGCT
>ERZ780149.526-NODE-526-length-48444-cov-6.585216_pt1 | contig 48444 bp, 50 predicted proteins | sample MGYA00511367_ERZ780149 | MGnify/ENA primary metagenome ERZ780149 (study PRJEB29588, sample SAMEA2153852) | human gut metagenome | biome: human gut; feature: human-associated habitat; material: faeces | place: Denmark | collected 2008/2010 ... | reverse complement strand
ACGTACCGCACGGCTGCATATTTACCTTTACTTTACCGCTCAGCGAGGTGACTCTGAATGAATAAACCCCTTGTTCTCGTTGTGGAGGACGACCGTCCCGTCCGCAATCTGATCGTAACAACATTAAAGGCGCACGATTACCGCTACCTGACCGCGGAGAACGGACACAGCGCTATTATAGAAGCGACCTCCCATAACCCGGATATCGTTCTGCTGGATCTGGGGTTGCCGGATATCGACGGCACACAGGTGATCGAAAGCATCCGCTCATGGTCAAATATGCCCATTATTGTGATCAGTGCGCGCAGCGAGGATAAAGACAAAATCACGGCGCTGGATGCCGGGGCGGACGACTATCTGACAAAGCCCTTTTCCGTAGAGGAGCTTTTGGCACGCCTTCGGGTCACGCAAAGAAGATTGTTGCTTTTGCAGGCAAACAGCGACGCCGACTCACCCGTTTTCCAAAACGGCAAGCTTAAAATTGATTATGCCGCCGGCTGCGCTTATCTAAACGGGGAGGAGTTGCACCTGACCCCGATTGAATACAAGCTTTTGTGTCTGCTCTCTCATAATGTCGGAAAGGTGCTGACGCACACCTATATCACGCAGCAGATTTGGGGCAGCAGCTGGGAAAACGATATTGCTTCTCTGCGGGTGTTTATGGCGACCCTGCGCAAAAAGCTGGAGCCGCAAAAGGACTGTCCGCAATACATTCAGACGCATATCGGCGTCGGTTACCGTATGCTGCGGGTAGACTGAGAAAAACGAGGAAACAAGGATTTGAACCGATATGCAAACGGAATCATTATCGCCTGCGGTATGGTGCTTGGCTTTGCTTTGGCGATATGCCGATGCAGAAAAACCGGCATCAACAAGGAGCATATATACAATCTTGCTCTTTGGCTGATCCCCGTATGTATTATTTGTGCAAGAGCCTACTATGTGATTTTCGAATGGGACAATTACAAAAACGACCTGATTTCTGTTTTTGAAATTAAACGAGGGGGTCTTGCCATTTACGGCGGAGTGCTCGGAGGTGTCGCAGTCGCATTGATTTACTGTAAAGTAAAACGGATTTCCTTTTGGTCGCTTGCCGATACCCTGATGCCGAGCCTTGTGCTTGGGCAAGCTATCGGGCGTTGGGGAAATTTTGTCAATCAAGAGGCATACGGAAACCAAATTACAAATCCTTCGCTCTGCTTTTTCCCTTACGGCGTTTACATAGAAGAAATCGGCCAATGGCGGCAGGCAACCTTTTTCTACGAATCCGCATTAAATTTAGCTTTACTCACCGCTATGCTGATATGCTACCCGCATTTCAGGCGAAAAGGCTATCTTCTTCCGTTTTATATGATCGGGTACGGAACGATACGGTTTTTTGTGGAGGGGCTGCGCTCCGACAGCCTTTATCTCCTTCCGGGTATCCGTGTATCACAGGTGCTGTCCGGCTGCCTGATTATTCTCGGTATCGTTATACTTTTTATTATCCGTAAAAGACAGGCGGTGCGGCAATGAGAAAAGAGTGGACTTTGTTTCTCACCTTTCTTAAAATCGGCGCCTTTACCTTCGGCGGCGGATATGCTATGATTGCGCTGCTTGAAAACGAATTTGTAGAGCGCAAGAAGTGGATCGAAAAGGACGACTTTCTGAATATGGTAGCCATTGCCGAGTCTACACCCGGACCGGTTGCAATCAACAGCGCCACATATATCGGCTATAAAATTGCAAGCCTGTTCGGTGCTGCGGCGGCTACCGTGGCGGTTTGTATTCCTTCGTTTACCGTAATTTTTTGCATCTCACTGTTTTTTGATCAATTCTTAAGCCTTACATGGGTTTCCCGTGCTTTCCGCGGAATACAGGTATGTGTGATCTATCTGATTTCCTCTGCCGGCTTGAAAATGCTGAAAAGCATTAAAAGAAATGCCTTTAACACGGTCATTTTGCTGTCGGTCATTGCTGCAATGCTGGCGTGCACTGTTTTCGCCGTTTCTTTTTCTTCCGTTTACTATATTCTGATTTGCGGCACAGCAGGACTTGCAATTTTCTTCCTGAAAAAACTGCGGAAAGGAAACGGCAATTAACAATGATCTACCTGAAATTATTCCTGAATTTTTTAATGATCGGTGCCCTTTCCTTCGGCGGCGGATACGGAATGGTTCCCCTTGTAAGAGAAACAGTCATTTCAAACGGCTGGCTAACGGAAAGCAAATTCTTAAATTTCATTGCCGTTTCGGAATCGACGCCCGGTCCGCTTGCCGTTAATATGGCGACATTTATAGGTTCCACGCAAGGCGGCATTCTCGGCTCGTTTCTTGCTACGCTCGGCGTTGTTCTTCCGTCTTTCGTTATTATACTTTTAATTGCGGCGGTACTCAAAAACCTGATGAAATATGCCGGCGTCAACGCTTTTCTCTCCGGCGTCCGCCCTTGCGTTATCGCAATGATTCTCGCTACGGCAATCGGTATGGCCATATCAACATTGCTTGGTTTTACGAATATTCATTCGGCGCTTGCTCCGGATCCTAAATCCATTTTGGTCTTTGCCATTCTGTGGCTGACACATTTCGGATATAAAAAAATTAAAAAAACTGCACCGTCGCCAATTATAATGATACTCTTTTCTGCCGCACTCGGCATGTTGCTTTGGGGAGTATAAAACACAGCCTGTGCCAATTTGCCGTCCGAAACCGGGCGGCTTTGCTGTTTTTACGGAAATATACTGCTCACTATTCCAGACTGACGGACGCCGCCATTGTAGAATAAATCACTTTGCAGTAACTGTTACGCCCGCAACCTTAATCAAAGATCAAAATTTTTTCTAATCATTTTCCTGTTAGCTATAAAAAAGCACAACGCCACAGAGTTTTGAATCTCTGTGGCGTTGTGCTGCTCTCAATCGGTCACTTTTTGAAAGTGTCCTTATGTGAGCCTGACTTTTAAGCGGTTTTTTGAGGCTTCTTTTCTCAAGTGGTTTTAATTGATTTTCCCCGTTTTTAAATAAATTCGGAAATTTCCTGCACAAATCCTGCACAAACTCCCTGCATTTAAAGTTTACGCATTCTCTTATGCAAATCAATAATCTGTGTCCAAATATTATAATGGTTTTTCGTCTTGATTTCAGGGTTTTTCAGGCATTACAAAAGGCAACCCTGACGGATTGCCTTTTTTGTATGACTAAATTGTTTTTGCCAGGGTCATTCATCGTTTCGTTTATGACATCTGTGAGTTTTGTTGCAAGCGTTAACCCTAAGTTGTCCGTATCCTTCCAACCGAGACAGGTGGTTAAGTCGCCCTGTGGGTCTGCGTCTATGAGCAACACTTTCTTTCCCTGCATTGCAAGACCGACGCCAAGATTTACCGTAGTGGTCGTCTTTCCAACTCCGCCTTTTTGATTGCATATCGCAATCGTTTTGCAGTTCGACACTTTGTGCGTCCTCCTTTCGTAAAATTGATAAGAACCTGTCAACTCACGGGTAGTATTTACTTCGTAAATCTCCACCCTTAAAGAGTTGACAGAACCTTGTAACAGTGCAAAATCGCACTGTTATATGCCATAGCCATATGGCTATGTACTTGACCGGCTCATTTCCTAACCGGTCGGGCAATATTTGTTCAGGGCACCCCTTGCCGAGCAATAAGCTCACGGGAAGTCACTAAGGAACAGACTGCTAATCTGTATCATAGGAATTTCACCTCTGCCGGGTACTCCGCCAGCTCCGTAGAGAAGTATCATTATCCTTCTGACTGTCATCGCCGTAACAGGGGCAACCTGTTACCTATACCGGGAGTTCTCGCTGTTCTGCAATGCAGAAGTCACGGCGTACCCGATAAGGTGGCTCATCATCAGAACTAAAGTCTTAGTGAATGATTTATTCAGTTGTCAAAATACAAGTGAAAGGCTTCCGTTTTCGTGGTTCGGAATTAACCCCTTCACTTGTTTGAAATGGGAGGGCGTTTTTGGGGGGTGTTTTTTCAAAATTTCTTGAAAAAATTTTTTGCAAACAAAAAAGTCGCCTATTTTCCTCGTAATCGAGGTCAATAGACGGCGGGTAGAAATATTCATAATTTTGGTGTATAATAGGAAATAAAGAGAAAGACAAATTTGAATTTTGCAGCGAGGTTAGATTATGATTATTTTGATAGCTGGAGCCTCACATACAGGCAAAACAGCATTGTCACAGAAACTGCTTGAAAAATATAAATATCCATATTTCTCAATAGACCATTTGAAAATGGGTTTAATAAGAAGTGGCAACACGGAACTTACCCCAACAAGTGATGATTCAGATTTAACAGCATACTTGTGGCCGATTGTTCGTGAAATGATTAAGACTGCAATAGAAAATAAGCAGAATTTGATTGTTGAAGGCTGTTATATTCCATTTGATTGGGCGAAGGATTTTGAAAAGGAGTATCTTAATAGTATCAAATATTATTGTCTTGTAATGAGTGAGGATTATATTAGAAATCATTATGCAGATATAAAAAGCTATGCAAGTATAATCGAAAGTCGTTTGGATGATGATGATTGTACTTTGGAATCAGTAATAGAAGATAATAGGCAAGTCTTGGAACTCGCTATTGCACACGAAGTTAATTATATACTTATTGATGACGAGTACAAAATAGATATTGATTTGGAGAGATAAATTTCAGTTTGTCGGACTTACTCTAAATTAGCAAAGACCGCTTACAAAAGTGTAGGCGGTCTTTATTCGTGTTCAGATATATTTGATTTTGAACTTTCTTTTCTTGGCTGAAAGCACCTTGCAAAGAATATCATCTGCTGCGTCCGTGTATCTGCCTTGTGCTATCAGGCTGTTCTTCAAACGGATAAGTGATTGCAGCACTTCGCTGTATTCGTCCTTGGAAAGGTATAAATGGTACTTCTGTTCTTTCAAAACAACCACCTCCTGTTACCGCAATTATATAATAAGAAAGGGCATAGAGGTAGTGTGCGATTTTCTCTTGCCAACCCTTAAATGAACGAATTAACAGGGTAACAACCGCCTTTTCCATTAGCAGAAATTTTGCCCGTTTTTTTCTCCAATTAGCAGAGAGGGCATTTTCATTAGCAAAATGGCAAAAATCCTGCTAATTTTTATTAGCAAGCCGTACACCCCGAAGGCGGACGACATTAGTCTTAATTTCCATTAGCTGACGGAAGATTTGCTAATGAAAATCTGTGAATTTTACGATTTTTCACTTTTTCCGTAAAAATGAAAAAACGCCGGAAACCCTTGATTTTACTGGACTTTCCGGCGGAGTTTTTGGCGTTCCCGAGGTGATTCGAACACCCGACCTACCGCTTAGGAGGCGGTCGCTCTATCCAGCTGAGCTACGGAAACATCTTTGAAATCTATTCAATTTTAGTCTTAAACTTACTCAATGTCAACCGCCTTTGCCCGAAAGGCGGTCGTTATAACATATTCTTAGGAGACGTTCGCTCTATCCAACTGAGCTACTGGCGCATACAGCCTATATACTATACACCATAATCCGCGATTTGTCAACGGCTTTTAGGGCGCCTGCCGGAATTTAATGCGGCTGCTTTGCATAATTTTACTAAGGACGGAGGGGAAATACAGTGGGGAAAAAGCTTAAAACCGACATGAAAACAAAATCCAATAAAATAAAATTTTTTGACACTCGCGAGACAGCCGGCGTAAAGGGCCCCGTCACGCACATCTGCGGCGACCGGCAGGCGTCGGTCGACGGCTGCTTGGGGGTTATCGATTACTATGAAAACATTATAAGGCTGCGTGTGCAAAGCGGTACCGTCACCTTCTGCGGCACGGGACTTTGCATGGAGGAGCTGACCGACACCTTAGCCGAAATAAGCGGAAAAATAGCTTCGGTAGCCTTTGAAACGGAGGGCGGAGCATGCTTATAACCTTACTCCGTTACATTTTAGGGTATGTGCGCTTTTCGGTTTCGGGCGATTTTCCGGAGCGCCTATTCAATCAGCTCGCCGCAAACGGCGTCAGCGTCTGGGACATGCGGCGCGAAGGCAAATGCATGACCGCCTGCGTCAAGGTAAGGGATTACAAAAAAATGCGCCGTTACAAAGGCAGAAACAAGGTCAGAATTAGGGCAACGGAGCGCTGCGGACTGCCCTTTTTCATGCACAGGTACAGGCTGCGCGTCGGCTTTGCGGCAGGCGTGATCGTTTACGCGGCGGCACTCGTCTTTTTGTCGGGGCACATATGGAACGTAAAGGTGGTGGGTCTTGACAGAATTTCGGAGCCGGAAATACTGAACGCGCTGTCAGAGCTTGGACTGCACGAGGGCGTTCCCATAAGCTCGGTCGATCCCGAGGTGCTCAGGACGCGTCTTGCGCTCAAGGTTGACGGCATTGCATGGGCGTCGGTCAACATTGAGGGGGCAAGGGCTACCGTCAACATTTCCGAAAGCATCAGCACCAAAAAAACCGACCGCAGTCCCTGCGACCTCGTCGCTTCGACCGACGGCGTTATAACCGCAATAGAGGTCACAAACGGCAATATACTTGTGAAGGTCGGTCAGACCGTTGCGGCAGGCGACGTTCTTGTGTCGGGAATAACCGAATACAAGGACGGCAGCACGTTTGTCGGGCGGTCGTCGGGAAAAATCTACGCCTCGACCGAGCACACAATTTCCCGGTCGGCACCGCTTGAAAGAGAGGTCACGGTCGGGACGGGGCGCGTCAAAACGCGGCGTGTTCTGTCGTTTTTCGGGATCGATATTCCGCTTTACTTAGGCTCTCTGGACGGCGAATATGTCGCGTCAAAGAATGTAAAGCGGTTTGAAAGCAACGGCATGTACATCCCGGTAATGCTGACCGAAACCACATTTTGCGAGGTGGAAAAAAAGACGGTCACCGTGGACACGGAAACGGCGCGCCAGATGGCGCTTGAAATGCTGGCGGCAGAGGAGGGCGAGCAGCTTAAAAACGCCGAGATACTGTCGCGCGAGGTGTCGTTTACCGAAACGGACGGGGGTGTCACCGCCGTGGCAAAATACTCATGCACAGAAAATATAGCAAATGTTGATTTATTATTGATTTATGAGGAAAAATAAGGTACACTATACTATGTGTAGGGACGGCACCGTCCGGTGCCCAGTCGGTTTTTACACATCGGAGTGATCTTTTGGCTGAACAGATAATAAATATCGAGCGCATGGAGCAGGTCGTGGGGCTGTTCGGAAACCTTGACGAAAACGTCAGGATGATCGAGAGCGAGCTTTCGGTCAGCATCAGCTTCCGCTCGGGAGAAATAAGGATATCGGGCGAAGCGGAGAACGTCATGAGAGCCGCAAGAACGGTAAACGGTCTTTTGTCGCTGCTTAATAAGGGCGAAACGCTGACCGAGCAGAGCGTCAGGTACGTCATGTCGCTTGCCTCCGACGGCGACGAGGCAGGCATTGAAAAGCTGTCAGACACCGATTGCATATGCATAACGTCAAAGGGCAAACCGATAAAGCCCAAGACCATCGGTCAGAAAAAATACGTCGAAGCCATAAGGGAAAACACCGTGACCATCGGTGTGGGACCGGCCGGAACGGGCAAGACCTATCTTGCGGTTGCAATGGCGGTCGAAGCCTTCAGGGCAAAAAACGTCAACCGTATAATACTGACAAGACCGGCGGTCGAGGCAGGCGAAAAGCTGGGATTTCTGCCCGGCGACCTTCAGCAGAAGGTCGACCCGTACCTGCGGCCGCTATACGACGCACTTTTTGACATGCTTGGAGCGGAAAATTTCCAGCGCTGCCAGGAGCGCGGCGATATCGAGGTAGCTCCGCTCGCCTACATGCGCGGCAGGACGCTTGACGACAGCTTTATAATACTTGACGAGGCACAGAACACCACCTCAGAGCAGATGAAAATGTTCCTGACAAGACTGGGCTTCGGCTCAAAGGCGGTCGTGACCGGCGATATCACGCAGATCGACCTGCCCGACGGCAAGCGTTCGGGACTTAAGGAGGTCTTAAACATTTTAAAGGATGTTGACGATATCGCGATAGTGCGGTTCGGCGAACGGGATGTTGTGCGGCACAGGCTTGTGCAGCAGATAATAAAGGCATATGAAAAATATGAGGAAAGGAAGCAGATGAGGCAATATGGACAAAATAAAAGTAGTGATAACAAATAAGCAGAAAAAAGAAAAGATCCCGACCGGGATCAGGATGCTGGTGCGCCGCGCCTGCGCGGCGGTGTTGACCGGCGAGGGCTTCGGGCATCCTGCCGAGGTCGGTGTGACCTTTGTTGACGACGAGGAGATACATAGGCTCAATAAGGAATTCAGGAATGTTGACGCAGCGACCGACGTGCTGTCGTTTCCGCTCGGAGAAAACGGCGTTTACGACGATGACCCCGAGACCGGCGCCAAAATGCTGGGAGACGTTGTGATATCGGTTGAGCATGCCGTAAGGCAGGCTGAGGAATACGGTCATTCCTTCCAGCGTGAAATGGCTTTCCTGACCGTACATTCAATGCTTCATCTGTTGGGATATGACCATGTAAACGGCGGCATCGAAGCTGCAACAATGCGAGAAAAGGAAGAGGACGTCCTGCTGAAGATGGGACTGACCAGAGAGGTCACCTTTACCGAGTAGGAGAAACAATAATTTATGAACAGCAATAGCGGAAACGTCGAGCGCTCGGCGTTCATAGCGGTGGTGGGCAGACCGAATGTCGGTAAATCATCGCTGTTAAACAGGATAATCGGGCAGAAAATAGCTATAGTCTCAAACAAGCCGCAGACCACGAGGACGCGTATAATGGGCGTGCTGACAAAAGGCGAGGATCAGCTTGTCTACATCGACACGCCGGGCTTTCACAAGCCGAAAAATAAGCTGGGCGAGAGCATGATGCGGTCGGTGTCGGACGGCATGTCGGGCGTCGACGCGGTGACCCTCGTAGTAGAGGCGGCGCCGAAGTTCGGATTTGACCCTGACAACCTTCCGGCGGCTGAAGTGGCGCTCATCGAAGAATTTAAAAAGAGGAATCTGCACGCTGTGCTCGCCGTGAACAAGACCGATCTTCTGGCCGACAGGACGGAGCTGCTGTCGGTAATATCGGCATACAGCAGGCTGTACGATTTTGACGCGGTGGTGCCGGTCTCGGCGCAAAGCGGCGACGGCGTTGACGAGCTGGTTGCCGAGCAGCTGAAGTTTTCAAAGCCTGCTCCCCACTTTTTTGACGACGGTGATACCACTGATCAGGCAGACAGCGTAATGGTCTGTGAAATGATACGCGAAAAGATTCTGCTTTTGCTGGATAAGGAGATACCGCACGGCACGGCGGTCGCACTTGAGCGGTTTTTCGAGCGCGACACGGCGGCAGGCGATCCGATCATAGAGGTCGATGCGGTCATATACTGCGAGAGAGAGTCGCACAAAGGTATTATAATCGGCAAGGGCGGAGCGATGCTCAAAAAGGTCGGCAGCCTTGCCAGAGCGGATATAGAGGAATTCTTCGGCTGCAAATGCAACTTGAAGCTGTGGGTCAAGGTTAAAGAGGACTGGCGCAACCGTGCCGGACTGATCCGGTCTTTTGGTCTGGATCAGAAGTCGTAAGTTCACGACAGACAAAACAATTCTTAGGAATTTGCCGACGGGCACCCCGTCGGCTTGTTTTATGCACATATTGCGATAAATTTTAGAATTTCAATTTTAAATGTCGTTTCCTGCGTCAGGCAATTAATTATACGAATGCTTTTCACCGCTCGGCTAAAATTTATAAATTCAACGGTGCCGGTGACGAAAAAAACCGACCTGCTGTCCGGGTGACTGCTGTCATCCGCACGGCTGGTCGGTTGATTATTATTGTTTGCGGTCGGGGCGTTCAAGGGAAAAGACTCCCTGACGTCACATTATCCGTGGCAATGCTCGCACGAATCGCAGTCGGGAAACTGCGAATGGTCGTATTCTATGCCGTTTTTGTCGTAGTAATCCTTGACGGCTGACTTGATTGCCTCCTCGGCAAGCACCGAGCAGTGCATCTTCTGCGGCGGCAGACCGTCGAGCGCCTCGGCAACTGCCTTGTTGCTAAGCTCCAACGCCTCTGACAGCGGCTTGCCCTTTATCATTTCGGTAGCCATTGAGCTTGATGCTATTGCAGAGCCGCAGCCGAAGGTCTCAAACTTGACATCGGTTATGATATCGTTGTCGATCTTTAAATATATCTTCATTATATCGCCGCATTTTGCGTTGCCGACCTCGCCCACGCCGTCTGCGTTCTCAATGACGCCTACGTTGCGCGGATTTGTGAAATGATCCATTACCTTCTCACTGTATAACATATTTTCTTCTTCCTTCCTTGAGATCTCTCCAAACCGGTGACATGTTCCTCAGATATTCAACCACCTCGGGAACTTTTTCGCAGATGTACTGCATTTCCTCCGGCGTGTTGTATTCGCATATAGAAAGTCTTAACGAACCGTGCGCTATTTCATGCGGACGTCCTATCGCAAGCAGTACATGGCTCGGATCGAGCGAGCCTGATGTGCATGCCGAGCCGGACGATGCGCATATTCCCTTCATGTCGAGAAGCAGCAGCAGCGACTCTCCCTCAATACCCTCAAAGCAGAAGTTGACGTTGCCGGGCAGACGGTGCTCCTTGTCTCCGTTCAATATGCAGTGCGGCACCTTTGACAGCCCCTCTATCAGCGTATCGCGCATGGCGGTCACCTTGTCCGAATTTTCGGCAAGGTTTGAGACAGCCTCTTTAAGCGCTGCCGCCATACCCACTATGCCGGGGATGTTTTCGGTTCCGGCGCGCTTTCCGCGCTCCTGAGCACCGCCCTCGATTATATTGTGGAGCCGGATGCCCTTCTTTGCATATAAAAATCCTACACCTTTAGGTCCGTGGAACTTGTGCGCAGACGCCGACATCATGTCGATATTCTGCTCCTTGACGTTTATGGCGATGTGCCCTACAGCCTGTACTGCGTCAGTGTGGAACAAAACTCCCTTTTCGCGGCATACAGCACCTATTTCCGCAATAGGCTCTATGGTGCCTATCTCATTGTTGGCATACATTATGGTCACAAGCGCGGTATTGTCGGTAATGGCGTTTCTTACCTCGTCGGCTGTTACAAGACCGTTCTCATGCACATCGAGATATGTGACCGAAAAGCCCTCCTTTTCCAGCTTTTTAAGGGTGTGCAGCACCGCGTGGTGCTCAAACGCTGTGGAGACTATATGGGTCTTTCCCTTTGCTTTGCCTTCCATTGCCGCCGACACTATCGCCTGATTGTCTGCCTCGCTGCCGCCCGATGTGAAATATATTTCGCCGAAATCGGCACCGATACATTCGGCTACGGCACGTCTTGCCTCATAAAGCGCCTCAGCCGCCGCCTGCCCGACCGAATGAAGGCTGGACGGATTGCCGTAGACCTCCTGCATATAGGGCATCATGGCTTTAAGAGCCGTATCGCTCAGTCTTGTTGTTGCTGCGTTGTCAGCGTATACTGTCATTTCATCATCCCGTTTATATTAGTGGTATTAAACATTTTTCGACACTGCGGATTATAACATTTAGAGCCCGACATGTCAATAGTGTATCCCCTTTATAGCGGTAAAATCAGTGGGTTTTAAGTAAAATTAAAAAATTTAGCGCTTTACCTCAAAAAACTCTTGCATATTTAAACATACTGTGGTAATATTTTATACAAACAGAATAAAGGCTAAATGAAACACGCAGGAAATTACGGTTTATACCGTTCCCGAAGGAGTAACACTCTCAGGTACCGCAGGCGCGGTGAAACTGTGTGCGGATAGCGCTCCGGAGAAATCCGATATCGGATGCCGAAGGTGCAAGGCTGCGTTTTCGCGGTCAATCTCTCAGGCAAAAGGACGGAAGCATTTTTCACGCGGGTAGTGCCGCGTTTTATGCGTTTTATTCGGAGCCGACGTTTTGCGTTTGGCTCTTTTTTGTTTCCATTTTTATTTTGTGAGGCGATTTTTATGTGGGATGCTTTTATTGAAGCGGTCACAAAGGTAAACGATTTTGTCAACGGTGTCGTATGGGGCTGGCCGATGGTCATAATGATTCTGGGCGTCGGTCTGCTGCTTACCGTGCGTACAAAATTTTTGCAGGTGCGGAAGTTCGGTGAGTCTATGGGCTCTACCATCGTTCCTGCGGTAAAAGGCATTAAGGGTAAAAAGGGCAGGAAGCGCGGCAAAAACTCGGTTTCGCAGTTTGAGGCGTTTTCAGCCGCCATCTCGGGCACGGTCGGAACGGGCAACATCATAGGTGTCACCTCGGCAATACTTACCGGCGGACCGGGTGCCGTCGTTTGGATGTGGATATCGGCGTTCTTCGGCATGGTCACAAACTATTCCGAAAACGTTCTTGGCCTTTACTACCGCAAACGCGAAAAGGACGGCAGCTTCAGCGGCGGCGCGTTCTATTACATAGCCTACGGTATAAAGCAGAAATGGCTCGGCATGATAGCGGCAATCTTCTGCCTGCTTGCCGCAGCCGGAATGAGCGGTGTACAGAACAATAAGATAGTTGGTTCGTTCACGTCGGTCATAGGAAACGACGCGACATGGATAAAGCTCATAATAGGCGCAGTCGTGGCGTTTTTCGCAGCAATCGTAATAATCGGCGGAATCAAGCGTATAGGCAGAATAGCGTCCATGCTGGTGCCTTTTATGTCGCTGCTCTTTATTGCAATGGCGCTTGTCATAATCGGCATGAACTGCTCGGCTATCCCGGAGACCTTCAGTCTCATTTTCTCAAGCGCATTTTCAGCCAAGGCAGTTGCAGGCGGTGTCGGCGGCTTTATGTTTAAAGAGATAATCAAAAAGGGGCTTGCAAGGGGCGTTTTCTCAAACGAAGCCGGTCTCGGCTCATCTGTCATAGCGCACTCGGCATCCGAAACGCGCGAGCCGGTCAAGCAGGGACTTTGGGGAATATTCGAGGTGTTTTTCGATACCTTCGTAATATGCACACTGACCGCGCTTGTCGTGCTGACCTCAAATATAGGCAGCGGAGCATATGATAACGGCAGCTTCTTCGGCACGTTTGACGCAGCCGGAAAGTTTGTCGGAGCGTCCGATACGGCAACGTCGCTCGGCGCATTTTCCAGCAACCTCGGCGCCTTCGGAACGGTTGCATTCCTCATAATCCTTCCGCTTTTCGCGTTTACAACAATACTCGCATGGTCATACTACGGCGAAAAGGCTGTTGACTTCTGCTTCAGGGGGCTTTCCGATAAGAAGCGCAAAATACCCACAATGATATTCAAGGTGGTTTATGTACTGCTTATAGTTTTTTCATCGGTCATTAGCTCTGATCTTATATGGGCGCTTGACGACACTTTCAACGGACTTATGGCACTGCCGAATCTTATTGCATTGGTTTTTCTGTCGGGTCAGATCGTAAGGATCACAAAGAACTATTTCGACCGCAAAAAGGGCAAGGATGTAGAGCCGATGCTGTCGGCATATCCCGAGCAGAACGAGCAGTTTAAAGAGGACATCAAAAACGGCGATAATGCAATAGCTTGACGCATGCGGCTGTGACTCTTACACAACAGAATCTTGTGACCCGTAAATCGGCTTAATATGAAAATTATTTGTATAATCAATTGTCAGACGCAAGGTGGAAGCAACCTTTCAGCCGCATTTCATGATCATAGCATATAGCGGTAAATCTTAGTCTGGCGGTATAATAAATATATTGACGGACTTAAAATGCAGGGGCTGGGGCACATTCTCTTGTCAGCACATCCTTTGCACATGCAGCCGGGAAGGCAAAAAATGCGGTGCTAATGTCCCGGCGGAATCCGACTTTGGGCTTTTAGATAAAGATAAGCAGCGGTCAAAGCCGCTGCTTGAGCGTGTCGAAAAATTCGACACGCTTTTGGACGGGAATGCCGCTCGCTCGAAAATCAAAGATTTTCGGACTGCGCTCTATCCCCGCCAATACCACCCCAGTGTCCTTGAAAAACCGCTATATTCTGCGGTTTTTCGCTTACAAGGTGTTTTTCCGCCGCGCATGTCAGCGGAAAAACAGAAAATGCAGCATAACCGACGAAAGAGTAGACTTTGAGGTTTATCGACAGACTGAAGCAGCGGTCAAAGCCGCTGCTTACATATAATTTTAATATTTAATTTTGTTCTCGGCTACGTTTTTAAGGTGAGCGCCATAGGGGCTTTTGCCGTATTTGGCTGCCGAGTTTAGCAGCTTCTCTTTATCAATCCACTTGTTGCGGTAGGCAATTTCCTCAATCGCTGCAATTTTTATGTCCTGACGGGTCTCTATAACCCTGACAAATTCCGCCGCTTCGCTGAGCGAGTCGACCGTTCCGGTATCGAGCCATGCAAAACCGCGTCCGAGCGTTTCAACGTTCAGAGAGCCGTCCTCCAAATACATGCGGTTAAGATCGGTTATCTCAAGCTCGCCCCTTGCCGAGGGCTTTACCCTCTTCGCAAATTCGCACACGCGGTTGTCGTAAAAATAAAGTCCTGTTACGCAGTAATTCGATTTCGGGTGAGCAGGCTTTTCCTCAATTGATATTGCCTTGCCGCTCTCATCAAATTCGACTATGCCGAAGCGCTCGGGATCGTTGACGTAATAGCCGAATACCGTGGCGCCGTTGTCCCTTGCCGCAGCAGAACGGAGCATTTTGGTAAAACCGTTTCCGTAAAAAATGTTGTCGCCAAGGATCATGGCGCAGCTGTCTCCGTCTATAAACTTCTCACCTATGATGAATGCCTGAGCAAGTCCGTCCGGAGAGGGCTGCTCGGCGTAGGAAAGATTTATGCCGTAGTCCGAACCGTCGCCCAGGAGCTTTTCGAAGTTGGGAAGATCCTGCGGTGTTGAGATTATAAGAATGTCCCTGATTCCTGCCAGCATAAGGGTAGACAGCGGATAAAATATCATCGGCTTGTCATATACCGGCAAAAGCTGCTTTGAAGTTACCATTGTAAGCGGATAAAGACGTGTACCGGAGCCGCCGGCAAGAACGATACCTTTCATTATATATTCCTCCTACTAATTACTGAGCCGAGTCAGCCGATCTCTGCGAGTTTGCCTTTTCCAGCATGTCGGCTGTAAATTCTGTCAGATATGCCTTGTTTATTACAACGTCCTTGGTCGGCATCTCACCGTCAACTTCGACCGCAGCGATGCTGTCCACAACATCCATACCGATCACTACCTGTGCAAATACCGAATGACCCTTTTCGGTTTTCCATGCGCCGTCAAGGGTGATGTTTCCGCCGTAGGTCTTATAAAGCTGCCAGACCTCGTCGGGTACTTTGCTGCTTATCAGATAGTTCTTGCCTATAAAATCCGTGAGGTTTTCCTTGATGAAGGTCTCGGAATCCGGGTATTTTGCCGTGAAAGCCGAGCCATACTGTGCCGCAGCCTCGCTGTACTGTGCGGCAAGGGTGGATTTGCTGTTGATATAATATGCGTTGTAAAGCTTGTCAAAGTCAAGATCCGACTTTGTCTGCGCCGTTTTAGCCTGATTTATGAAGAACTGACTGCCGTTTGTGTTAACGCCGGAGTTCGCCATTGATACGGAACCGCGCAGGTTCAGAAGATTTGCGTTGAATTCGTCCTCAAAGTTTTCGCCCCAGACGCTTGCGCCGCCGGCGCCGGTGGCGGTCGGGTCGCCGCCCTGTATCATAAAGTCGTTTATGACCCTGTGGAATTTGATGCCGTTATAATAGCCCTGTTCTATAAGACCGGTGAAATTCGTTACAGTTATAGGCGCGCTTTTCGGGAAAAGGCGCATGATTATCGTGCCCATCGTGGTCTCAAATACCGCTACGGTCTCGCCCACGGCAGGAGCCTCAAGCTGAAATCCCGCAGCATCGTCGGTGCGCGAGCCGTTCTCACCCACGGCGGTATAAGCCGGCTTCTGGGGTATGGAAGCGGAGGTTGAACCTGACGGATTGCTTTTTGTACCGTCTGATTTGCCGCCGCACGAGCACATCATGAGCAGCGATATCAGGCACATTATAAATGACAATATCCTTTTCATTGCGGTTATCCTTTCGATTTTAAGCGTTCTTTATGTCTATAGACAGTATCTTTACATCATCGAGCGGCTTGTCCGCGCCGTCGGTTTTTACGGCGGCGATCTTTTTCACGACGTCCATTCCGTCATAGACCTGTCCGAACACGGAATGTTTGAAATCAAGCCACGGTGTGCCGCCTACCTTTTCGTATGCGTCGATCGTGTGAGAGGGGAAACCGCGGTCGGTCAGCTCGCGCATCTGGTCGAGCATGCCCTCTGGCACTTCGGACGCTTCAACTATAAAGAACTGGCTGCCGTTTGTGCCGGGACCGGCGTTAGCCATTGAAAGTGCACCGCAGAGGTTGTGCAGGTCGGGATCGAACTCATCGGCAAACGGTCTGCCCCATATGCTCTCGCCGCCGCAGCCGGTAGCGGTCGGGTCGCCGCCCTGGATCATGAAATCCTTTATAACGCGGTGAAAGACTATGCCGTCATAGTACCCGTTTTTTGCGTGTGTTGTAAAGTTTTCAACCGTTTTAGGTGCCTTTTCGGGGAAAAGGCGTATTGAAATATCACCCATAGAGGTGTGCATGACCGCTGTAACATCGCTTTGTGCCGGCATATCCAACTGATTAAAACTCATAGAAAATCTCCGTTTCCGCCGTTTGTTCACACCATTGAAGAAGTCAAAGGCAAACGGCAATAAAATAACAATTATATTGTATAACACTTTCAGCCATTTTACAACCTTAAATTTTTAAAGCACAAAGGTCAAAAAAAGCTTGACAACGGCAGGCGGATTGTATATAATAATTTTCGCAACAGAAAATATGGACGTTTAGCTCAGCTGGTAGAGCACCCGCTTGACGTGCGGGCGGTCGAGGGTTCGAGTCCCCCAGCGTCCACCATCGGAGGAGTAAACGAACACACGAGGCTGTATGTTTGCAGCTCGAAGTTCGTGGCACTCCTACCCCTACCCCCTGCGGGGACGTAAAGCAGAGGGACAAAGCACTCAGACGCCTGAAGCGGCAGATCTGAGTGCTTTTTTCTTGCTTTTTCAGAGTTCCGTCGGAGTTCCAACGGAAAGCGGCAGGAACTCCGAGCGCTTCTTTCGTAACCAACCAACCGTACCTAACCAACCAAACACAACCAACAGTACCGAACCAACCGGACAGAACCACACCAACCATGCGGCGGAGTGCCTTCGGCCGCTGCATCGTGGCGCCAGCTCGCCGCGACGTTCTGATCGAGCACGTCGCAACACATAAACCGCCCCGCGGAGAACCCTCTCCCGGAGCGGCTTTTTTCTTTTGCACAGACAAAGGCCCCCGGAAGAGATCCCGGAGGCCTCGGAGCCGGCAGAAGGGAGAGCTCTCCCGGTTATGTTTTACTGATCTTCGAGCCCGATCGTAAAGTGGAGCTGCCCGGTATAATCACCGGCCACGACTCCGGTCACGTCGCCCAACACGAAGGAGAGCTGTCCGTATGTAGTAGGAATATATCCGCCCTCTTCTTGCATGCTCGTGTTGTCAAAGATCGCGACTTCTGGATTATAAAGGCACTCAGAGGCGCGAAGAAATGCAGACTGGCCTCCGTCATAATGTGCGCGGCAGATCTCGACCGGGATCTGTTCAGAGCTTCCTGCGTTTGTCAGATAAAAAGCTCCGGTCTCGTCGAAGCTGTCGGAGCTCAGACGGACGACCAGGTTCTTCCCGGCCGGAAGCGTGAGCTCAGGCGCCGAGATCTGGACTGTCTCGTTGCTATTCAGGTTGATAGACGCGGGGATGTTTACGGTATAGCCGCCCTGCACGGTATAGAGGACGGACGTTGTCGCGCTCGTGTTGTTTTCGGCCGCGAAGGCGGTCATCGAGAACGCGGAGCAGCAGAGCAGGCAGATCGCCAGCGCTGCCGCAAGTGTTTTCAGTTTCATGTTATGATACCTCCAGTTTTATATTGACTTCGGCGCCGTTCAGCTCGGCCAGTGTTCCCTCGGCGTAGCAAGAGTAGCGAAGGACGCCGTCGTAGCTTCCGGCCTTCAGTGTCTGCGAGAGCTCGACCGAGTATAGAGCCTTTCCGGGCTCGATCAGGCCAGACTTGAAGAGACTCGTCCCGTCAGCTGTCAGGATCTCGATCACGAAGAAACACTTGTTATTCTCCGGATTGAAGAGCAGGACGTCCTGCTTCTTTTGGTCGGCCTTCAGAACCAGGCGCTCATAGCCTGGGATCCCGATCGAGTCACCGGATCCGCCGCCGAAGTAGTAAGAGTTCGTGATCGTCTGGGCGTTCGGATCCAGAGTCAGACCTCCGCCGGAGCTGTTCCCGGCCTGCAGGCCAGAGAGCGAGTCGACGACGCTCTGCATCGTGTTCCCGAACATCGAGAAGCAGACGATGATCACGACGAGAAAGATCGCAGCCACAGCTGCGACTGTTGCGATAAATGGCAATTTTTGTTTCATGGTGTTTTGTCTCCCTTCTTTTCGGTTCCCTTTAATTCTACCGCATCGGACGAAGAAAAGGCAGGCAAGTCAGGTTGCAGCACCTCGCTGGAGTCTCTTTTCCACCTTCGGATCGTCGAGTCCTCGGCCGGGCAGCTGTTAGCGGAACCCTCGACCGCCTCGCGGATCGTGCGGTCGTCGTAGTATTTGCCGGCCCGGATGAAGTTCGGGATCCATAGCTGCACCGTGCGGCAGGCATCGCACCGGAGCCGCTGCAGCTCATACCAGCGGGCCAGACCGTCGTCTGCGATCACATGCCTCAGTCTGTAACCGAAAGGACGGAGCCGGCGCCCGCAGCTCGGACAGAGCGGGATCTCTTCCAGACTGCGAACCAAGAACACCTCCCGGCGGCCGTCATAGCTGACAGAGTAACGTGCGAGAGGGATCACGGCGGGATCCACCTGGCTCGGACGCACCTGCAGACGATCAGGCGCGGCCAAGTATTGAAGAAAAACAAAAGCCCCGGCCGAGGCCGAGGCAATAGAAGAGTCCGGGATCCCCCGGAGATCATTTTGAGACCTTGTGAACCGAAAAGGAAGAGCCGGAGCCGGAGGCTGAGAACTCTGTCGCGATCGCAGTCTGAACGAGTGCAGCGATCTCCATGGCTGCAGATCCCGCGAGTTTTTTCACTCCGTCAGAATAGGCCTTGCCCGCGCTGACGAGTTTTTGCAGCTCAGGATCCACGGCGCCGGACTCGGCAACCTGGGCGAGCACCTTCAGACGCAGCTCTTCAGGGAGAGCTCCGGGACGATCGGAAGCGGCATACTCCGGGAACTCTGCGATCAGTCGCGCGTAGCTCTCGTCGGTACCATCAGTCAGATCGCCGAGCAGCTGAAGGATCCGGCGATAAATAGGCAGAACCGAGCGGGAGAAGGTTCGAGATCCCTCTCTCTCGCATAGAGCCGCGGCGGCCTTCATGACGGCAGCAGCATCGGCGCGAAGATCTTCCTGCACAGAGACGGGCTGCACATCCTCGGAAGCTGAGAGCCCCAGCAGGAAGTCAGAAGAAACGGAAAAGAAGCGGCAGATCCGGACGATCACATCGGCGGGAGGTATTCTGTCGCCTTTTTCGTATGATCTGAGCGTTGAAAAGCCAATTTCGAGGCGATCGGCGAGCTCGCGCTGTGAAAGCCCGGCCTCTTCTCTGAGACGTTTTAGTTCGTTAGAAATTATCACGTTTTTTTCCTCCGGTTTTTGTGCAGGTTTTACAAGGCGGTTTCGATAAATCGATGGCCGCCATCGATTTATCGATATTTTACCACAAACGCAGCACTTTGTCAATATTTCGCGGCATTATCACCCTATTGACGTAAAAATAAAATCGTGGTATAATTACGAACGTAGCACAAGTGCCACGATATGAGCACAGAAAGGAGGAGAAAAAATGATCGTAGCAAAGAAAGGCAGACTCGAAGCCGCGCGCTGCGCTCGCGGATGGACTCAAAAGGCCCTCGCAAGGGAGAGCGGCATCTCGCCCGCTCGTATCTGCGCGATCGAGAGCAACGGGGCCCGCATGACTCCTCAGACTGCCAAGAAGATCGGCGAAGCTGTCGGGAAGAATTTTGACGAGCTTTTCGACGTGATCCCCAAGAAGGACGACTAAGACCAATACCCACACACGAACCCCATCGCGTCCGCTGGACGTCCACGGACGTCCGAAGGACACACCACGGACAAAAAGCAAGGAAAGGAGGATGGAGACATGGCATGGCTGCAAATCGATCAGACGATCCGCGACCATCACAAGATCCTGGACGCCGCCGATCTGCTGGAAACAACAGACGCGCACGTCACCGGCTGTCTTGTGTTGCTCTGGCTCTGGGCGATCGACAACGCCCCAGACGGTAGCCTCGCCGGCATATCCGATGCAACGATCGCCAGGGCTGCCAAATGGAGCGGCGAGAGGGCTGCTTTCATTGATGCTCTGACCGACGTCGGGCTTCTGGATCGAACGCCTGAAGGACTCGCGATCCACGACTGGCAGGACCGAGCCGGGAACCTGATCGACCGGCGCCGAGCTGACGCCGAGAGAAAACGGCGAGAACGTGCGGAAAAGAAGGCCCGCGAGGCCTCCGAGCACGCTGAAGATCGTCCCGCAGGACATCCGCCGGACGTCCGCACCCAGAGTAGAGAAAACCAGAGCAGACAAAAAGAAGAGCACAGCAGAGCTGAAGGGGGAGATCCCCCCGTTCCCCCCGCAACGGACGGGACCGGCTCCGCCAGCCTTCAGGATCAGCGCTTCGATCAATTCTGGGACGTATATCCGAGGAAGGTCGGCAAGGCCGACGCCAGGAAGGCCTGGAAGAAGGCCAAGATCACGGCCGAGATCTTCGAGAAGATCATGACGTCGATCGCAGCCTCGAAGGAGTCAGATCAGTGGCAGCGCGAAGCCGGCCGCTATATCCCGAACCCCTCGACCTGGATCAACCAGGGCCGCTGGGACGACGAACTTCCGGAGCCTGCACCGGCCAAGAACTACGCCAAAGGCGTCCGAACAGACGAAGAAGCGCCTCCCGGCAAGTCGGGCACACTCGGAGTGCTCGCCCGCATGTACGCCGAAGAGGACGACGGCCAGATCCCCGGATCCGCGCCACACTACACCGAATGACCGCCCCCGGCCGGCTGCCGGGAATAACGACACAGCGGCAAAGACCGCAGAAAAGGAGTAAACCATGAGCAACACTAACAAGAACTACGAGCAGGATCTCGAACAGATCCGAGAGGAAGCCCAGGGCGCTCGCCAGGAATGGATCGCAGCCCTGGAGGCTGCCAAGGCGTCCAAGAAGGAGCGTCAGAAAAAGATCGACGATGCAATCGAGGAGCACAAGGCTCGCCTTGACGAACTGGCCACAAAGAAGGATAAAGCCCGCGACGATCTGGCCGAGGCCCTCATGACCGGAGACACCGACGAGGCCGAGAGCATCAGAGGCGAGATTGCAACCATCGAAGAGGAGATCCGCGACGTTCAGGCGAGCATCGCGACGTTATGCAGTAACAGCTGCGCAAAGGCCGAAGCCGAGCTCGTTTTGGAAGCTGCCGCAAAGTACAAAGCGGAAGCAGAGACCGCCGTCAGACTCACCGGAGAGCTCGATGCTGACCTCGAAGAAGTGAGAGAGCAAAGGAAATACTTTGAGAGCCTGGAGCAGAAAATCAAGGGCGCCCGCCGCAACGTTTTAAGAAAGTCAGATGCGGCAACCGATGAGGAGCGAGACCTGATTGCTTTGTATGAGGAGTCTGTGGGCGAGATCGACGTCACTGGGCACAGCGCAGGCACCGACGAGGCCGCGACACTTCGCTTTTTGAGAGGCTGCACGAGAGGGATCGAGAATATTCCCGCACTGAAGGCCGGAAACACAGAAAACGCCGAGGGCGAAATTATCGCTCACGATTGATAGATGGAGGGAAAAATGGAAACCATGACAAAATTAAGCACAGAGGAACTGCAGCGCATCACTGCATATAGAGATCAGGCGAAAAAAAGCTGGCTCGCAGCCGTACAAAAAGCAGAGAATGCTATGAGCGATTACAACACAAACACGGTTCGCCTCATATCTGAAAGCGAAAAAAATGTTGCTGATTTTCAAATCGAACGCGACAAGCTTACCAGACAGCGCGGGCAGGCGATCGTGGCTGGAAATAAAAGCCTGGCGGACGAGTTGCGTGATCGGATCGACGTAATTGACTACAAGATCGGAGAAGCTCAATCTGAACTCGAAGCCCTGAAGTACCGCGACGCCACTCGGGAGGAAAAAAGCTTTATTTTTGAAGCTGTCATCGAGTTTAGCGCAGCTTTTGATGCTGCGAAGAAGGCAGAGCAGGAAGTTAGCGATTTTTGTAAGAAAGTCGAGGAAGAATTGGAACGTCTTGAAAAACTGCTGAAGGAAGGCGAAACGACTCTTCGATATATCGGCGATGCAGGATCCAGCGGAACCTTAAAAAAGCTCATTACTATGTACCAGAAAGCCATCGGAAAAGATGATGCGTGCTTTATGACAGACGGAGCACTGGCTGAAGCCGGGCGGAAACTCGCGATAGAGAGCGGAAAATGAGTACATCAAAAGACTGGCGCCAGGGCGTCGTCGATCTGGCCCTGAAGCTCAGAGACGGCACCATCCAGGCGACGCAGCAGATCCAGCTGGAGCGGATCCTGAACCGGGCCCGCTCCCGCGGCTGCCTCGCTTCCCTGGATGACATGATCGACTTCTTCCGGGATCCCCGGAGGGATACGTCCGAGATCTTCGCGAGGATCTACAAGCTCGCCGAGACCGGGCACATCACCGCGCAGGACTTCGCCGACGTCCGCGCCGGTTCCACGATAACGATCGGCGGGAAAGTGAGTAGCATCAAATGAGAAAAATCATAGCTTTTGACTTCGACGGCACCGTCTGCGAGAACAAATTCCCGGAAATCGGTGCACCGAAGCAGGACATCATCGACGCTCTGAAAAAAGAGCAGCTGAACGGGGCGATCCTGATCCTCTGGACGTGCCGCAGCGACAAGGATCTGGAAGCCGCCGAGGACTGGCTCCATGACCAAAAGCTCTACCCCGACAAGGTGAACGAGAACGCCGACAGCACGATCGAGGAGTTCGGAAGCGATCCTCGCAAGGTGTACGCCGACGAATACTGGGACGACAAGAACAAGGACCTCAGCACGATCGACGAGCTGAGCAACTACGCTCAGGCGATCGGCGCAGCTCTTAGAGGAGGGGCACTCCGATGATCACCGAAAAGAACGGGAAACTCGTGGAGGTAGAAAGCAGCGCCTCCGGGAAATATTGCTGTTATATCGAGTACAATCTGGCAACAGATGACTGGAAAGAGGCAGCCGCGTTTCTTGTTTTGCAGGCAACTGAGTCCTATTACCAGACCGGAGAGCTTGACGAAAGCGTCATCTCCATCTTGATCAGACTGTTCGATCGAGCTGCGACCAACGGTTGGCCGCATAGCGGAGAGGACACACTGAAGCACTTCATGAAGGCGGACGCAAAACCGGAGGATGTTCTTTCTGTTCTCTCCTGCATGGAGACCGATGGACAACTGACGGAGGCCGATTTTGACGAACTGACCGAGATCAGCACCGAGGAGGATCAGTGATGTCCGAAAAGGGGCTTGTATCAGCAGCAAGCAAAAACTTGAAAAGTCTGAAAAAATCCATTGAGAGCATCAACGACCAGGTTAAGAAAGCAGGTCAGCGAACCGTCTCCGATATGAAAACCAGAGCGCCTACTTTGGCAAGGAAAGCCGCACAAGAGCGTTACAACATCAAAGCCTCATACATTACAAAAGCCGGGAAATTCAAAAAAGGAACATCGGCCGGAGCGATTAAGCTCAGAGGCACGACGGTCGAGAATTTGCAGCTAATCTACAAGGGCGAGCGACTGACTCCTGCTCTTTTTGGAATGACACCAAAAACACGCAACCCGCAAAGAAAGCAAACCATCAAGATCGAGATCATCAAAGGCAAAAAGAAAAAGCTGCACCCCAGCTCCTTCCTGGGTAAGGCAGGAGGAACGTGGCAGATCCCATACGTGAGAGAGACAAAAAAGCGCCTGCCCATTCAGGCGCTCTATACGGTAGCAGTGCCACAAATGATCACGAATGAACAAGTCGCTGCAAATATCGAGGAAGGTTTGCAGGCACTCCTCGCGGAGAGACTCGACCATAATATCAAGCAGTGCACTCAAAATATGATCAAGGCGATCAAATAAACCGAAAGGAGGACGAGGAGTGGGACGTTCCAGAGAGACATCAGATCCCAGGATCGAGCGGGTGCGCGAGCGCCTGGATCGGTCGCTGAAATTGCGCGGAAAGCTCGCCGCCAAATACGAGCGACTGGACGCTCTGACTCTGAGACTCAGCTCCCCGTCCTCCCCTCGCTGGGACGCGATCCCCGGAGGTGGCACACCGAACCGCGACAGACTGGCCGACGGCGTCGCTCAGAAGATCGAACTGGAGCAACAGATCGAGCGACTGAAGCAGAAGCTCCGGGCCGATGTCTGGCAGCTGACAGAATGGTTCGAGGAGCTGCACCCACGGCGCGAGCTCGTCATGTGCCTCAGATATGTGGACGGTTTGAACTGGAAGGAAGTGAACGCCGCCATGCACGACAGTGAGCCAGACTTCGACGAGGACGTCGATGGCTACGCTCACCGTATGTTTCTTCTGCATCAGAGGGCGCTCGTCGATCTCGTGGAGATCATGCAACTGGATGATCAGAAAGAGCATGACGAGGAAGAAGGCAGCGCTACATGAACAGCATCGCCAACAGACTGAAAGAGCTCCGAGACTATAAGATCCGCTCCCAGTATGTAAAGGATCGTCTCTATGGCATCGACGGCAAGGCCTACGAACTGGAGGACCTTCTGAGGCCGGGCAGCTATCAGAAGTTCTGGATGGAGGAACTGAGAGAACGCCAGACCTCTATCGAAGAAGATGAAGAATGGCTGAAGGCATGGGCGCAAGAAGAAGAGCAAGAGCTTCTCGCTTTAATTAAACAGCTGCGACGTTTCCGCCAGCAGGAGATCCTCCGCCTTTATTTTGTAGAGGCTAAGAGCATAACAGAAACGACGGCCGAGATATACCGGACCGAGATCGAAACGGGAAGAACAAGCGCCAGCCGCGCCGAGCCGCGAGTGGTCAGAACAATCCAGCGATCCTACAAGAACCTGGAGGCCATCCAGGCAGCGCTGGAGGCGGGTGACTCAGTTCAAAGATAAGCGCCACGCCCTGGCGAAAAATAACCACGCACCAGAGGCCATGCGGCAGGCCCTCCAAGGGGCTCACAGAGCCATCTCAGAGCATCGCAGAGCCCGGCCCGATAAAGCGGCCAAAGAAAAACGCACGAGGTCACAGAGAAAAAAAGAAGCCCGGAAGGAGACCACGGCGCCCGAAGGCGCGACCGGCGCCGACGTTTCACGGGTCCTCCCAGCAACTTTTCAGGCCTGCGCTGCTCGTGACCCCGGAAATCGCGTAGTTTCTGGGGAGAAAAATCGGGCGTTTCGTTACGCAGAAAGGAGTCGCTCATGGAGCACGAGAAGATCCCCTCCCTCTGCGCGTCCTGCGAGTTCTGCGGGGACGCAGCATTTCCCTCGGTTCAGTATTTTGTCGACGGAGATCTGAAGGCGCAGCTCGTCGGCTTCAGTGATCGGCCGAACGGCGCCCCGGTGGAATACCCGGCGAGACACTGCGAGCACGAAAAACTGAAGGGCCGCGTCCTGATATACGAGGCCCTGACGTTCCGGAGCTCCTGCCCGCATTATAAGCCGCGCAGCTGGGAACGGCCGCACACCTGCGGCGAGTGCCAGCGTCGACTGCCTTCAGGATCCGACGGCCGCTTCCGCTGCTCCGGGTACCCTTTCACATCGCCCAGGAGCATGGACGACGAGGCCTGCGTCAACGGGAAGGTCGAAGTCGGCGCCCAGCTGACGCTCTTCTGAAGGAGAGAACCATGACACACAAAGCCAAAAGCGACGAGCTGGCGCAGCTGCTCGGCATATCACGCCGGAGAGTGCAGCAGCTCACGAAGGAGAAGATCCTTACGTCCGAGAAAAAAGGACGCGATCATCTCTACGATCTGCAGCTGGCGGCTGCAGAGTACGAGGAGTACATCAACGCAAGCGCACGGAACGATCGACGAGCTTCCGAGAAGGAAGCCAGAGCTCGCGCTCTGATCGGATCCCGGATCGGCGTCCTGTCGGTCGACGCGATCGTCGGCAGAGCTGCCTCCGGGGACGTGCTTCTTCGCTGCCACTGCGAGTGCGGGAACGTGCGAGAGTTCCGGTACCACTGTTTGACAATAGGCACATACCGCAGCTGCGGCGGATCGTGCCAGCTGAAGAGCCGGAGAGAAGCCGGCCAAGACTAAGCGCAGCGACGGCCCTCTGCACCGCACCGGAGGGCAAGAGATCAGCGGCCTGGCGCCTCCAGCGTGAGCCGTTAGTGCGGTTTCTATACCGGCCGGAGCGGGGACAACTCCGCGAGGGCCGACTTCCGATGCCGTGGTTCGGCCGAACCACGAACGAGCCGGAGCTTCGCCGGGGCTCGAAAATATCCAGGGAAGCCGCCAGCTCGGAGCGGATCCGAAGCAGTCGGACGAACCGGCAACAGAGGGAGCGCCGCCAGAGATCGTGGGGCAAACCGAAGTCGCCGGGGAGCTGGACCGGCGCATGACGCGGGACTCAACTGTTCAGAGGCAGTCGTCCACCTTCGCGCGTCGGGACAACTGAATAGAACGCCCGGACCGATGCCGGGAAGCCCTCGGAGGAACGCCGAGGACGAGGCCGATCTCCTGAGTCGACCTTCAAACGTCAAGCCGGGTGCCCGGAACCACTGCAACAGCAGGAAGGGGCCCTCCTTCATTACTCCGTCGTCACATGTTCGCGGACGCCGGAAAAGCCCTGGGGCCTGCCTGAGCAGCGCCGCGATCTTATGAGTTCGGATTGCGGCACCGGATCCCGGAGCGTCCTGGAGTGGCGTGTTCCCCTGCGATTTCTCTGTACGCAGGAAGAAGAGCTTCGGCGATCGCCGGGGCTCTTTTTGCGTTCGCGCGGGCCTGGAGAGGGCGCTCAGATCACGCCAAGAAAAAAGCCGGACAAACGTCACAAGCCCGACGCAAGCGCAGACCTCTCCGATCGTGCCATGGAAGCGCCGGGAAGCGGCAAAAGAGGACCGCAGAAACGGCTCCGGCACGATCGCAAGCTGCAAGGTGGAGCCAGAACCCCACAGACGCGCACAGAGCAGCGCACAGAGCGTCAAAGCGACCAAAGCCGGGCGAGAATACCCCGCAGAAGAAGCACCCCGCAAAACGGCAAATACAGAGCCCACAGAGGGACAGACAGACGCCGCAGCAGAAACCGAGGCGCAGGATCCCACAGTCGAACCGCCCGAACCTGAAGGCGAAGCTCTCAGCCTCGACTCGATCGACGACCTCGTCCTTCCCGGCGACGTGGATCCCGGCGAGGAGCAGCAGAGCCAGCGCTGGAGGATCACGGACGACGCCCTGGCGCCACTCTCGATGGATCCGCTCCAAAGCTCAGCGAGTCAGATCAGAGTCCGGACGCCCTCAGACGCCCCCTCCTGCGGGCCATAATGGCCGCCAGAACGCGCCACAGCCGCAAGGTGGAGGAAACGGACAGCCGAGGCAGCAAAGCGCCAGAAACGGCTCGCAGAGCGCCCAGAGGAAGCGCCAAGAAAAAAACACGTGCGCAGCTTTTCCTTCCGGAAAATGCAAAAATCAAAAAATATGAAAAAATTTCTCAGAAGCTATTGACAAAGCCGCCTGCTCGATGTATAATGTACGTACAAAGTACACCCAAAGTACGCACAAGGAGGTGAAAAAGTGAAAGAACAGACCAGCCTGCAGATCAGAGCACCGGCTAAGATCGCGGCCGACTCCGAGATCCAGGTCGTCATCCTCGCTCCACAGTTTCCGGAGCTGCTTCAGAGCTTCCTCTCTTTTCTGGATGTGAAGCAGCGATCGGCGGACACCTACACGAAGGCGCTGAAGCAGTTCTTCCTCTGGCTTCGAGATCATGAGATCGAGAGACCGCGCCGGGATGACGTCGTTCGGTGGAGAGACTCCCTGGAACGCGAAGGAAAGAAAGCGACCACTCGCCAGACCTACGTCGTGGCCGTGCGTCAGTTCTTCAGATGGACCGCTCAGGAGGGGCTATACCCAAACATCGCCGACCACGTGAAGGGCGCCAAGGTAGACCGGCGAACCTACAAACGCGACGCCCTCACCGCGCAGCAGGCCGCGGAGATCCTGGCAAAAACAGCCGAGGACAAGAGCCTTCAGGGCTTTCGGGATTACGCGATCCTGATCTGCGCCCTCTCCGGAGGGCTCAGAACGATCGAGATCAGCCGGGCAAACCTGGACGATTTCCGGACCAAGGGTAGCCAGTACATCCTGACAGTGCAAGGCAAAGGCCGCGACGATCGCGGGCTCTACGTGATAATGCCAGAAAAAGCCGAGAGGGCGATCCGCGAATACCTGAAGGCCAGAGGAAAGACCAAGAGAGGGGCGCCGCTGTTCGCCAGCTGTTCAAACCGAGACGCCGGCTCCAGACTAACGACGCGAAGCATCTCCCGGATCATAAAGTCCAGGATGATCGCCGCGGGATATAACTCCGCATTTTTGACAGCCCACAGCCTCCGACACACTGCCGGGACGCTGGCAGTCCAAAACGGCGCGAGCTTAGAGCAGGCCCAGCAGTTCCTCAGACACTCCAGCATCGAGAGCACCATGGTGTACTACCACGAAAAGGAGCGGGAGGAAAACAAAAGCGAGGAGATCGTCATGGAGACGATTTTCAAAGACAAGACCAAAACGAACGGAAAGGAGGGATCACAGTGGCCCAAGGAGACAAGGTTCAAAGTCCCAAAATACCGCTGATCGCGCCGGAAACGGAGCGGATCAACATCCGGATCAGCGAGGAGCTGAAGCGCGACTTCGCCGCAGCTGCAGCTGACGACGGGCTCAACCCCAGCGCCGCGATCAAGCGCCTCATGCGCGATTATGTGAAAGCCTGGAAGAAGAACACCGGGCAGCAGTGACCGCCGCAACCTATCTTGCATGGCCTTCCTCCCTCTGATGTGGTAGGATAATACAACCACACCCGAAAGGAGGGCGAGCTCATGGAGTACGGTCAAATATATGCGACGGCAGGAGTCGCTGCGGCTATGGAGGAGAGCGCACAGTTCACGGCAGAGATCGCTGCAGCCTTCGCACGTTATCAGCGCGGAGACTGGGGACAGCTATGCCGGGAGGACTGGCAGCTCAACGACGACAGCCTCAGAGACGGCTCCAGGATCCTCGCAGCTTATGACACCAGCTGCGGGAGGATCTGGATCATCACAGAAGCCGAAGGCGACGACGGGCACCGATCGGCGACGACGTTCCTCTTCCCGTCAGAATACTGAAAGAGATCAGGCCGCGCTGCGGCAGTCTTTCCCGCCGGGAGTAGAGGCTCGGCCGGACAGAGATCGCTCCTTCAGATCGGCAGCTTCAGCTGCTAAAAAACGATGTCCGCAAATTGGTATTAGCGGACATAGACACACCCGGCAGAGCCGGAAAGACACACAAAAATCATATTTTGAGAGGGCAAAAGCCCGGAAAGGAAATAACCATGGTAAACACTGCAAAATTGAACGAATACGTCGAGAAGAGCGGCCGCAGCTGGGCCGAACACGCGAGAGAGATCGGAGGGATCCCTGAGAACATGCAGACCTTCGCAGAGAACTTTGAGAACGAAGCAAGCGCCGACGACGTGAGCTCCCTCGTTTCTGCCCTTAACATCCCCGCCTGCCAGATCGGCCTCGTGTTTTTCGCCCCGGCGGAATACGGAGAAGGCGGTCCCAGACTGGCCACTCTGAAGGACTTCGGCGACGCCCTGGCGGAACTGTTCCACGGCCTCAGCGTCAAGTCCAGAGTCAAGCTCATGGGCGAGGCCTTCAGGCTCCAGGACGAGGAGGCGGCACAGTGAACCACACAAAGGAAAGGATCGAGGAGCTCTTCCAGGGGCTCCTCAGAGCCGCGCAACGATCGGACAACATGAGCGCCGGAGCTCACGCGATCATCGGTAGAGGCGCAGCTCTCCCCGGTGAAGATCTGGAACTGCTGCTGGCACTGTCTGACAGAACCGAGCAGCAGACACAGAAGGCGCTGGACGACTGGAACGACGAAAAGAGCCCGGAGGCCGAGTTCGTTCACCGTGCGCGGCTCCTGGCATCCGTCGACGCCTACCTGGTCGCACGTTTGAAGCACTACGGAGCGGAGGCACCGGAGCGCCTGATCATCGACTGGGAACAGCTCGATCCGGTACAGAAGCAGCAGGCGGAGATCTCCGCGAAAGACTTCCCGCTCAACACCGAGGCCAAGCTGGCCGGCCGCGACTTCGGCCGCCTTCATGCGATCGGAGCCATCGGTCGAACCTTCGGGAATACGATCTACCTCTGCCGCTGCACCTGCGGGAACTGGAAGCTCGTCAGAGATTACGAACTAAAGCGAGACACTCGCAGCTGCGGGTGCCTGCGCCGCGATCTGTTGACCAAGCACGGCGGAACCGGCAGCAAGCTGTACGGCGTTTGGAACAGTATGCGCGGCCGCTGCGAGCGACCGACCGATCAGAGCTTCAAGAACTACGGAGCGAGAGGGATCAGAGTGTGCCCGGAGTGGTCTGCGGACTTTGACGCCTTCCGCTCCTGGGCGCTGAACAACGGGTACCAGCCCGGCCTGACTCTCGACCGAATAGACAACGACGGCGACTACACTCCGGAGAACTGCAGATGGGCGACTCGAAAGCAGCAGGCGAACAACAGCCGGGCGAATGTTCTCGTCGAATATCACGGCGAGCTCCTCACGTTGCAGCAGGCGTCCGAGTCCTCCGGCATCAGCTACACCTGCCTGAAGAAGCGCCGCGACAGAAAGCCGGGGATCTCCGAGGAGGAGCTTTTCAGAACTCCGAAGCAGTGAACCCTCACCGGAAACAAAAAAGCGAACGACCGGAAGATCGTCCGCAGAAGTAGCAGCACGGAGCTCGCTGCATTAGAAAAAGGCCCTCGCGACCGGGTAGAGGCTCGATCGCGACGACCTTTTTCAGACACACAAGAACCACATACACGCCGGGACCTTGACAAAAAGCCCGAAAAGGTGTATAATGGTAAAAAGCGAAAGCCCTCAGCGTCTCACCGCTTCGGGCTCCGTCGCGAAATAGCTGTTCGCCTGAAAAAGCAGTTCAGACGAATAAATCACGGTGAAAGTGAAACGGCACCATGAAGCAGCCCAAGCTCGACAGATCCGCAATGCGGCTTTTCGCTGCCGATGTACATCGACAGTGATATTATAGCATATTTGGCCCGGATTGTCAATAGCTTCGCTCGTTTTTGAAGTGCAGGAGAAACACCTGCGCTTTTCGTTTTTTTGGTGCCTCTTTCGGAAAGAGGTGAAACATTGAAAGCTGTAATTTACGCGAGGTACTCCAGCCACGCCCAGAAGGACGCCAGCATCGAGCAGCAGCTCCGAGTGTGCCGGCAGTACGCCCACGAACATGATCTGCAGATCGTGACCGAATACTGCGACCATGCGATCTCCGGAACGTCTGACAAGCGCCCGGAGTTCCTGAAGATGATCAAGGACTCGGCCAAGGGGCGCTGGGAGCGTGTTCTGGTGTACAAGATCGACCGCTTCGCCCGTAACAGATACGACTCGGCCATGTATAAGGCCCGCCTGAAGAAGAACGGCGTCAAAGTCATGAGCGTCATGGAGCCGATCCCGGAGGGCCCGGAGGGGATCCTGCTGGAGTCTGTGCTCGAAGGCTCGGCCGAGTATTACAGCGCGAACCTCTCGCAGAACATACTCCGAGGCATGCACGACAACGCTCTGGCCTGCAAAGTAAACAACGGCGGCTTGCCGCTCGGATATATGAAAGGCGCCGATGGCCGCTATGCGATCGAGCCAAACGGCGCGGCGATCGTTCGGGAGATCTTCGAGATGTATGCGAACGGCGCCAACGCAACAGAGATCACGGCCACACTGAACAGCCGAGGCCTTAAAACGTCCCGCGGAGCTCGCTGGAACAAGAACAGCCTCCACACGATCCTGAAGAATGAGCGCTACATCGGCGTCTATAAGTGGGGCGACGTCAGGATCGAGGGCGGGATCCCGGCCATCATATCAAAGGAGTTATTTGAAGCAGTGCAAGAGCAGGTGAAAAAGGTCGCCAGAGCTCCGGCAGCTGCCCGGACTGATGTGGACTATATGCTCACCGGGAAGCTGTTCTGCGGGCATTGTGGCAGTGCGATGGTCGGAGAGTCCGGAACCGGCAAGAGTGGAAACAAATTTTACTATTACGCATGCGTCAAGCGGAAGCGCCAGAAGGCATGCGACAAAAAGCCGGTCAAAAAGGACTGGATCGAGGAGACCGTCGTGCGTCAGACGCGTGAGCGCTGCCTGACTGACGAAGTGATCAGTGTGATCGTCGATGCGGCCCTGGAGCTTCAGGAACGTGAAAAAGACGAGACCACAGTCAGAGTGCTGCGGGCAGAGCTGACCGAGGTCAAGAGAGGGATCAACAACCTTCTGAACGCTATTGAGCAGGGCATCATCACGCCCAGCACGAAGCAGCGCCTCGAAGATCTGGAAGCTCGACGCTCTGATCTGGAGCTGGCGATCGAAGAGGAACAGATCCAGCAGCCGCAGCTGACACGTGACCAGCTGACCTTCTGGCTGGAGCGGTTCCGCTCCGGGGATCCCTCGGATCCGAAGTACCGGGAGACGTTCATCGAGGTGTTTGTCTCGGCCGTGTACGTGTACGACGACCATCTGAGGATCGTCTGCAATTTCACCGGCGAGGAAAGCGCCGTGACATACGACTTCGTGAACAACATCGAGAGCTATGACGGGGCGGAGGTGTTCGACTTTGTCCCTCATGCCTCCACCATAAGTCCACCGTAATTTTGATAGAATTACGGTGGACTTTTTTCTACGCCCGAAAACCGTCTGGCGCGTCGGCGGACGATTATGCGGCGGATATTGACCGGAGAAGACATCGCATTACGGCTCTGAGACTGAAATTTTACAAAATTGACTGATTTTTTTCGTAATTTGTATTTACTTAATGCAAATGAAGTGCTATTATTATATTGTGCGTGAAAACGGCGGAGCATACAGTCCGCTTTTTCGGCATTATGTGAAAATTTCCTTTTATAAAAGCGGATCTGCAATTTTTATAAAGGGAGTAACAATATCAAGGAGGAATTATTCCATGGCAAGAAAAATGAAAACCATGGACGGTAACAACGCCGCTGCTCACGTTTCCTATGCGTTTACTGAAGTGGCAGGCATTTATCCTATCACGCCGTCCAGCCCTATGGCAGACTATGTCGACCAGTGGGCAGCCGCAGGCCAGAAAAATATTTTCGGTACTACGGTAAAGGTTGCGGAAATGCAGTCTGAGGCCGGTGCCGCCGGTACCGTTCACGGCTCGCTTGCCGCAGGTGCGCTGACCACCACCTACACCGCTTCTCAGGGTCTTCTTCTTATGATCCCGAACATGTACAAGATCGCCGGTGAGCTGCTTCCCTGCGTGTTCCACGTTTCGGCACGCTGTGTCGCATCACAGGCTCTTAATATATTCGGCGACCATTCCGACGTATATGCATGTCGTCAGACCGGCTTTGCAATGCTTGCAGAGACCAATCCGCAGGAGGTCATGGATCTCGGCGCGGTTGCTCACCTCGCAGCAATAAAGGGCAGGGTTCCGTTCATCAACTTCTTCGACGGCTTCCGTACCTCTCATGAGATACAGAAGATTGAGGTCTGGGACTATGCAGACCTTAAGGAAATGTGCGATATGGACGCTGTCAAGGCGTTCAGAAAGAGAGCGCTTAATCCTGAGCGTCCGGTAATGCGCGGATCGCATGAAAACGGCGATATATTCTTCCAGCACCGTGAGGCATGTAATGAATATTACGATAAGCTTCCGGCAGTCGTTGAGGAGTATATGGATAAGGTCAACGCCAAGATCGGCACCAACTACAAGCTGTTCAACTACTACGGCGCACCCGATGCCGAAAACATAATCATCGCCATGGGCTCTATCTGCGACGTCGCAGAGGAGGTCATCGATTACCTTACCGCCGCAGGCGAGAAGGTCGGTCTTGTCAAGGTACGTCTTTACAGACCGTTCTGTGCCGAAAAGCTGGCTGAAGCCATTCCGGCTACCGTTAAGAACATAGCCGTCCTTGACAGAACAAAGGAGCCCGGCTCTATCGGCGAGCCGCTGTATCTTGACGTTGTTGCCGCTCTTGCCGCTACCGGCAGAAGCGCAAAGGTCATCGGCGGACGTTACGGACTCGGTTCAAAGGATACTCCCCCTGCAAGCGTGTTTGCAGTATATGACGAGCTTAAGAAGGCAGAGCCGAAGGCTCACTTCACCCTCGGCATCAACGACGATGTCACTCATCTGTCGCTCGAGGAGAAGCCGGCTCCGAATACCGCTGCGGAGGGCACCAAGGAATGTAAGTTCTGGGGTCTCGGCGGCGACGGTACCGTCGGTGCGAATAAGGACTCCATAAAGATCATAGGCGACCATACCGACAAGTATGTTCAGGCATACTTCCAGTATGACTCCAAAAAGACCGGCGGTATCACCATAAGCCACCTGCGCTTTGGCGACAAGCCGATCAAGAGCCCGTACTACATCAACAAGGCTGACTTTGTCGCATGTCATAACCCGTCATACGTTACAAAGGGCTACAAGATGGTCAACGACGTAAAGCCGGGCGGCGTGTTCCTCATCAACTGTCAGTGGACTCCGGAAGAGCTCAACGAGCATATGCCGGCTGACGCAAAGAGATACATCGCAAAGAACAACATTCAGCTTTATACCGTCAATGCTATAGATCTTGCCGCAGAGATCGGTCTCGGCAAGCGTACAAACACCGTTCTTCAGTCTGCCTTCTTCGCACTGTCCAAGGTGCTCCCGGTCGAGGACGCCATCGGATACATGAAGGAAAAGGCTCAGAAGTTCATGAAGAAGGGCAAAGAGATAGTCGAAATGAACGAGAAGGCTATCGATGCCGGCGCTACCGCGTTCGTTAAGATCGACGTTCCGGCCGACTGGGCAGATGCCGTCGACAAGACCGAGAAGGTCGTGGAAGAAGGACCTGCAAAGCTGGTCAAGATGGTTGACGACATAATGAAGCCGGTCGGCAAGATGGACGGAGACAGCCTGCCTGTTTCGGCGTTTGTCGATCATGCGGACGGTACATTTGAACTTGGCGCATCCGCCTTTGAGAAGCGCGGCGTTGCCGTTATGGTACCTGAGTGGAATCCTGACACCTGCGCAAAATGTAACAAGTGTGCCTTTGTATGTCCGCATGCCACCATCCGTCCGTTCGCTATGAACGCCGACGAGGTCGCAGCCGCACCTGCCAATATGAAGAAGGCTCCGAAGCCGGTCGTCAAGACCGATTATACCTACACCCTTGCAGTTTCCCCGATGGATTGTATGGGATGCGGCGTTTGTATCGGCGTTTGCCCGACTGCTTCGCTCAAGATGGTATCACGCGAATCTCAGGAGGCAGAGCAGGCAGTATTCGATTACTGCGTAGAGCATGTCACCGAGAAGGAAGGCGTTTCGAGCGCTGCCAACGTGATCAGCTCACAGTACAAGAAACCGCTGCTTGAGTTCTCAGGCTCATGCGCTGGCTGCGCCGAGACCTCTTATGCACGTCTTATAACCCAGCTCTTCGGTGACAGAATGTACATTTCCAATGCTACAGGCTGTTCGTCGATATGGGGCGGTCCTGCCGCAACATCACCGTACACCACCGATAAGAACGGTCACGGTCCGGCATGGGCAAACTCGCTGTTTGAGGACAACGCCGAGCACGGCTACGGAATGTATCTCGGACAGAAGGCTATCCGCAACCGTCTTATAGACGAGGTCAAAGAGATACTTGACGCCGACGCTGCTTCTGCCGAGCTTAAGGCAGCAGCAAAGGATTACCTTGACACGGTAGACGACGGCGAGAAGAACGCAGCCGCTACCAAGGCTCTTGTCGCAGAGCTTGAGAAGGTCGCCGACAAGTGCGATCACTGCAAGGATATCTATGAGAACAGAGAATACCTCTCCAAAAAATCGATATGGATATTCGGCGGAGACGGCTGGGCATACGATATCGGCTTCGGCGGTGTTGACCATGTTCTGGCTTCCGGCGAGGATGTCAATATAATGGTATTCGATACCGAGGTCTACTCCAACACCGGCGGTCAGGCTTCGAAGGCTTCGCAGATCGGTCAGGTCGCACAGTTTGCGGCTGCCGGTAAGGCGATCGCCAAGAAGAGCCTTGCCGAGATAGCAATGTCTTACGGCTACATCTATGTGGCACAGATCGCTATGGGCGCCGACCAGAATCAGACCCTTAAGGCTCTGAAAGAGGCTGAGGCTTATCACGGTCCGTCAATAGTTATCGCATACTCACCCTGCGAGATGCACAGCATCAAGGGCGGTATGGTCAACTGCCAGAAGGAAATGAAGAAGGCTGTTGACTGCGGCTACTGGAATATGTTCCGCTTCAACCCGGCTCTCAAGGCGGAAGGCAAGAATCCGTTCACTATCGATTCCAAGCCTGCTACTGCGGATTACAAGGAGTTCATACTCGGTGAGGCACGTTACTCATCGCTGACCCGTTCGTTCCCCGAGCGTGCCAAGGAGCTCTTTGACAAGGCCGAACAGAACGCAAAGGCTGCAAGAACACATCTCGAAAAGTTAGAGCAGCTCTACAGCGAAGAAAAGTAATAATCAAAATGCTCTGAAAAAGCGGAAGAAGACCGGAGGTTTTCTTCCGCTTTGTTTAGGCTGGCAAGAGTCGAACACCGTGCGGTTTGGCTCGCCGCCTTTGGTACAGCAGTTTTGCGCTTATTACCCGTAGGCGTCAGCCTTACGGGCTATCTCACGCTTCGCTGCCTAAAAAATTTATCGGTATAAACAAGCAAATAAAATAACGGCTGGCGCTGTGTCCTGCCCTACAATGTGCAAAGAGGTATTTACGTTTATTATCGAACATCCTTAAAATTTGAATTTTCAATTCCGGCTATCATCATCCTAAAACTGCGGTGATATCAAGGGTAATTTTTGAACTTAAAAGAAAAAGAAAAAGGTCATCCTGCGGTGGATGACCTTTTTCTTCCTCTTTGAGGGATTGTTTTGAGGAGGGTAGAGCATTGTTCAAGCAAGGGGTGCGGCTCCCCTGTCCACTTGAACTGTCTATATTATAATGCAGCCGCCTTTTGGATGTGTGGATTTTTTGTGAACTGTCGTTTAATATTTAGCACGTTATTTATTAATGAGCAGGCTCCGGTTGTTGATGTGGACAGCATTATGAAGGATGCTAACGAGAAGATTGTATTTCAGCTCATCAATACAGAGCAGAATAAGACATTTTTGGAACAGGTGCCGCACAGAGAGTTCCAGGATCTTTCTATTGTGTATCAGACACCGCCTCCTCTCCAAACTCGACACGGATAACAAAGTCACCTTTCTGGCTGTTTATGAGAGCAATGAGTTCTTCCATTGTAAGTTCCTGCTCCATAACTGCCTCCTATCTGGACTTTTCCTTCGCATCATATACAAGGGGAGGTTCTGCAACGATACCATCAAGTCTCTTGTTAGGTGTATCAGTTGCAAGTGTGAGTTTTCTTAAATCCTTATCATAGTGATATAAAGAATAAATTGACCGCCAAATGGCAATTATACATTTGAAAACATAAGACAAAGGGAGAGGCAAAAGTGGAAAAGAAGAATAAACGGGGTACGGGAGTCATAAGATTTCTTAACGGAAAAGGCTTTTATATCGTTATATGCATTTGCTTTATAGCGGTCGGCGTCGCCGCATGGAGCGGCGTTGAGAGCTTCAGAAACAAGGCCAAAAGGGATGGCACGACAAGCCTGCCGCCGGTAGTGTCAAGCCAAAATACCGATGTCGCAAAGGCGCCGTCCGAAACAGACGACAGCAGTGCGAAAACGGAGCAGGGAACTGAGTCAAAACCGTCAAAACCGCAGAAAAGCGATAACACGTCGTCGGAAAAAAGCGAGCCGAAAAACGCTGAGGAAGCTGCGAGTCCGGCAGCAACCTACTTTATTAGTCCCGTGCTCGGAAACATAATAAAGGGATATTCGGACAGTGAACTTCAGTATTCAATGACCTACCGCGATATGCGCCTGCACAAAGGCGTCGATATTGCCGCCGATGTCGGCACACCGGTCACGGCTGCCGGCGACGGCACCGTAATAGCGGTCTATAAGGACGCTTTTGAGGGCAGTGTTGTGGAGATAGACCACGGAAATAAGATAATAGTCCGCTACTGCGGATTAAATTCGGCACCATGCGTCAAGGAGGGCGACCGGGTCGACTCGTCAACGCAGATTGGTACCATCGACAATATTCCGGGGGAGTCGGTAGAGGAGCATCACCTGCATGTCGAATTTATAAAGGACGGTAAATTCGTTTCTCCCGAGGACTATATACAATAAAAATACCTGCCCTCTACGGACCTTTGTCAGGGCAGCAAAAGCCGGAAGCAATATTGCTTTCGGCTTTTTGCTGTGCTATAATAAAACAGACAAAAATGAGAGGGTGTTGTGCCAAATGGGCGAAATACTGAATTGCAAGGACGGCAGACTGTATCTTAATGACAACCCATTTTATCTTGTTTCGGGCGATATGCATTATTTCAGGGTGCATCCGTCGCAGTGGTCGGAGCGGTTGAAACTTATGCGTGATTTCGGACTGACCGCCGTCCAGACCTATTGCCCGTGGAACCTGCATGAGCCGAAACGGGGAGAATATAACTTTTCCGGACTGCTGGATCTCGGAAAATTCCTCGATACCGCTGCTGCAGAGGGGCTGAAGGTGCTTTTGCGTCCGGCACCCTACATATGCTCGGAATGGGATTTCGGCGGTCTTCCGGCATGGCTGCTTTACGATAATATCCCGGTAAGAACGCACGATCCGAAATATTTAGAGGCTGTGGATGAATATTACCGTGAGATATGCAAAGTGATAGTGCCGCGGCTGTCGACAAACGGCGGACCGGTCATAGCGGTGGCGCTGGAAAACGAATACGGCGGAGCCGCCCTGGACCGGGAATACCTTGTAGCGCTGCGCGATATGCTGTGCAAATACGGGATAGATGTGCCGCTTTATACGACCGACGGACTTAATATAACAATGCTCCATTGCGGAACGATCGACGGCGTTATAATGCGCGGCATCAATTTCAGATCGACGCCTGGTCTGCCTGCCCGCGCAAAAGAGCTTCACCAAAGCGAAAATCCCGGGATGCCGTTTTTTATAGGCGAGCTGTGGGACGGACGCTCGATGCACTGGGGAGAACCGTTTAAATACCGTGACCCGAATGAAACGGCGGTTGCCTTTAAGGAAGCGCTGGAGGCAGGGGCATATGTCAATTTCTACATGTTCTCGGGCGGTACCAATTTCGGCTTCATGAGCGGTGCCAACTACGGAAGATCGTACTCTCCGCGTCCTGACACACCGGTCCGTTATATACCCATTACAACCTCATACGACTGCTCGTCCCCGATAAGCGAATACGGTGAGCCGACCGAAGAATACTACATGTGCCGTGATGTGCTCGATGAATTTACGGGTCGCGCAAAGCGTACCGACAGGGTGGAATATGAAGCGCAGAAAATCGGCAGGGTGGAGCTGTGCGAGGCGGCATATCTTTTCGATAACCTTGACGTTTTAGCCGCCCTTAAACGCGAATATGTGCATCCGCTTACCATGGAGGATATGCGGCAGGATTACGGCTTTATAATGTACAGAAAGCATATACCCTTTTTAGGAACCGACGCACCGCAAAGGGTTGGACTTTTCGAAGTTCGTGACCGTGCGACGGTGTATGCCGACGGCAAATATATAGGTCATGTGATGCGTGACCGCGTCGGCGATGATATTAAGATAAGCGTTCCCGAAAACGGAACAGTGCTTTGCGTGCTGGTTGAAAATGTTGCGAGGCTGAATAACGGTAAAATGCCGTGGTTTGAGCGCAAGGGCATAACGCAGCACATAGACGTCGGCTGTCTTGCAATGATAGGCTGGGAGACGATATCCTTACCTCTTAATGACATAAGCCGTCTGCACTATAAGGCGACAGACGGAGTGGTCGGACAGGATCTGCCGGTCTTTATGAAGGGCAGATTTGATGCCGCGGCAGGTGTCGACACCTTTGTTCACATGGAGGGCTTTACAAAGGGCTGTGTCTGGATAAACGGCTTCAACATCGGACGGTACTGGAATGTAGGACCGCAGATGACCCTTTATGTTCCCGGCGCGCTTCTGAAAGACAGCAAAAACACGATCGAGATATTCGACGTTGAGCCTAAGGGCAAAACATATGTCGAACTGATCGACCGGCATCTGCTCGAAATGGATTGATAGTTTAGTATGGCGAGAGAAAGAACACCACACGGTTTCGCTCGCCGCCTTTGTTTATGCAGCTTTGCGCTTATTACCCGTAGGCGTCAGCCTTACGGGCAATCTCACGCTTCGCTGCCTAAAAAATCCGTCGGCAGAAACTCTCCGACCTTAAACTTAAAAAATTTTGGGTTTTTGAAGTCGAAGAACGTGAGTGTACTAACGTATTTCAAGTGATGAGACAATAAAAAAACGAGATTTTTTTAGATTTAAGGCGTGTCGTGTTCGACTCTCACCAGCCTAAGGACGGTCATAATACGACCGTCCTTCAGTTTGTCGATAAACCTCAAAGCCTACTCTTTCGTCGGTTATGCTGCATTTTCCGTTTTTCCGCTGACATGCGCGGCGGAAAAACACCTTGTAAGCGAAAAACCGCAGAATATAGCGGTTTTTCAAGGACACTGGGGTGGTATTGGCGGGGATAGAGCGCAGTCCGAAAATCTTTGATTTTCGAGCGAGCGGCATTCCCGTCCAAAAGCGTGTCGACTTTTTCGACACGCTCAAGGACGGTCATAATACGACCGTCCTTATTTTTATCTCTGTCCGGTGTACTGCCATGTGTTTTGCACATAATAAAAAATATAGAATTAAAAAATAAAACAAATGTTTGACTTTTTTGCCCGGAATTATTTACTTTATAAAAATAATGTGGTACAATGATGTGGTATGTTGGAAAGATCGGTGGGGATCATTATGGATAAATTTGTGCTTCATTCGGAATATAAACCGACCGGCGATCAGCCAGAGGCGATAGATAAGCTCACAAAAGGTGTGCTTGCAGGCGATAGAGAGCAGGTGCTGCTCGGTGTTACAGGCTCGGGCAAGACCTTTACAATGGCGAATATAATAGCCAACGTAAATAAGCCGACTTTAGTTCTGGCACACAACAAGACCCTTGCCGCACAGCTTTGCAGTGAGTTCAGAGAATTCTTCCCCGAAAACGCGGTGGAGTATTTTGTTTCCTATTACGACTATTATCAGCCTGAGGCGTATATCCCCGGCACCGACACATATATAGAAAAGGACTCTGCTATCAACGACGAAATAGACAAGCTGCGCCATTCGGCGACCTGCTCGCTGTCGGAACGCAATGACGTTATAATCGTCGCCAGCGTGTCCTGCATATACAGCCTCGGTAACCCTATTGATTACCGTAACATGATAATATCCTTAAGACCCGGCATGGAGAAGTCAAGGGACGATCTTATAAGAAAACTGGTCGACCTGCAGTACGAACGCAACGATGTTGGCTTTGCGCGAAATAAATTCAGGGTCAGGGGCGACGTTGTCGAGGTTTTCCCGGCATATTCGGGCGACACTGCCGTAAGGATAGAGTTTTTCGGCGACGAGATCGACAGGCTGTGTGAGATAAATCCGCTGACCGGCGAGGTCAAGACTACCTTAGGACATGTGGGTATATATCCTGCTACGCATTATATAGTGCCAGAGGACGAGCGCGAGGCTGCCCTTAACGACATTTTGGAGGAAATGGAGGAGCAGGTAAAGTTCTTTGAACAGAACGGCAAGCTCATTGAGGCTCAGCGCATAAGGCAGCGCACCGAATACGATGTTGAGATGCTGCGCGAAATAGGCACCTGCAAGGGTGTTGAAAACTATTCGCGCGTACTGTCGCGCCGTGCTCCCGGCAGCACGCCCTTTACACTTCTTGATTATTTCCCGAAGGACTTCCTTATGTTTGTCGATGAGTCGCATGTCACGCTGCCGCAGGTAAGGGGAATGTACGGCGGCGACCGTATGAGAAAGCAGAACCTTATAGATTTCGGATTCAGACTGCCGTCGGCATACGATAACCGTCCGCTTACCTTCGATGAATTCTATTCTCATGTCAATCAGGCGATATATGTTTCGGCGACTCCGGGCGACTATGAAAGGCAGCATGCCGTGAGCCTGGCTGAGCAGGTCATAAGACCGACCGGACTGCTCGATCCTATGATAACGGTCAAGCCGACCGACGGGCAGATAGACGATCTTGTCTCGGAAATCAATATAAGAACTGCGAAAGATCAGCGCGTGCTGGTCACTACGCTTACCAAGAAAATGGCTGAAGATCTTACCGAATATCTTGATACAATGGGCATAAAGGTAAAGTACATGCACTTTGACGTCGAGACTATAGAGCGCATGAAGCTGATAAGGGAGCTGCGGCTCGGAGAATACGATGTGCTTGTCGGTATAAACCTTTTAAGAGAGGGTCTGGACATACCGGAGGTGTCGCTGGTGGCGATACTTGATGCCGACAAGGAGGGCTTCCTGCGCTCCGAAACGTCGCTGATACAGACGGTGGGCCGTGCCGCAAGAAACGCCGAGGGCGAAGTAATAATGTACGCCGACAGCGTTACGCCGTCAATGGAGCGCGCCATAACCGAGACCGAGCGCCGCCGCTCTATACAGTCGGAATACAACCGTCTGCACGGCATAACGCCGAAGACCATAGTCAAGGATATCCGCGACGTTATAGAAATAACACCCAAGCAGGAGCTTAAAAATGAGTGGAGGCGCATGTCGGCTGCCGAGCGCGCAGGGATGATAAAGAGACTGACCGTAGAGATGAAGCAGGCTGCAAAGCTGCTTGATTTCGAACAGGCGGCAATGCTCCGCGACCGCATAGCCGAGATAAAAGGAGAAAAGAAATGACCGACAAAATATCAATACGGGGTGCAAGGGAGCACAACCTCAAAAATATAAATGTTGATATACCGAGGGACAAGCTGGTAGTGCTTACCGGACTGTCCGGTTCGGGTAAATCGTCGCTTGCGTTTGACACCCTGTATGCCGAGGGACAGAGAAGATATGTCGAGTCGCTGTCGTCGTACGCGCGTCAGTTTTTAGGTCAGATGGAAAAACCGGACGTTGACAGCATAGACGGACTGTCGCCGGCGATATCTATAGATCAGAAGACCACGTCAAAAAATCCGCGTTCGACGGTCGGCACCGTGACCGAGATATACGATTATCTGCGTCTGCTCTACGCGCATATCGGCATACCGCACTGCCCGGTCTGCGGCAGGGAGATAGTAAGACAGTCGGTCGATCAGATAGTTGACCGCATAATGGAATACGGTGATGGCGAAAAGCTCATTATACTGTCGCCGGTAATTCGCGCAAAAAAGGGCGAGCACCAAAAGCTCATAGAAAAAATACGCAAGGACGGCTTTGTAAGGCTTCGCGTTGACGGCGAGATACGGGATATATCGGAAGAAATAAAGCTTGAAAAGACCAAAAAGCATACCATAGAGACAGTTGTTGACCGCTTGGTGATAAAGGAAGGCATAGCAAAGCGTCTTACCGACAGTATCGAGACCGCGCTCAAGCTGTCGGGCGGCATCGTGACCGCCCTGCTGTCGGACGGCAGTGAGCAGACCTTTTCCGAAAACTACGCCTGCCCCGAGCACGGAGTGAGTGTGCCGGAGCTTGCACCGAGAATGTTTTCCTTCAACAGCCCGTTCGGTGCCTGTCCGACCTGTATGGGACTTGGAATATTCATGAAGGTAAATCCGCTGCTTGTTGTGCCGGACGAGTCAAAGTCGCTTGCCGAAGGATGCATACGCGCCAGCGGCTGGGGTACCTCAGGCTGGGGTGCAAAAGAGCAGGGCACCATGGCTCTGATGTATTTCAAGGGGCTTGCGGACCACTACGGCTTTGATATAAACACACCGTTCGGAAAGCTGCCGGAAAATATAAAAAACATCATATTCTACGGGACCGACGGAGAAAAAATAGAATTCACGAAAAGCCCCGAGTGGGGCGGCGGCACATATTTTGCGCCGTTTGAGGGCGTTATAAACAACCTTGAGCGCCGCTACAAGGAAACGAGCAGCGACTATTCAAGAAACGAGATAGAGGCGCTTATGACCGAGTGTCCGTGTCCCGACTGCCACGGTGCGAGGCTGAAGCCGGAGATACTTTCGGTCACGGTGGGCGGCAAAAATATTAAACAGGTCTGCGATATGCAGGTGGTAGATTCGCTGAAATTCTTCTATGGAATAGATCTTTCAAAAAGAGACCGCAAAATAGCCGATCCCATAATAAAAGAGATACATTCAAGGCTCAACTTCCTTGTAAGCGTCGGTCTTGATTACCTCAGCCTTTCGCGTTCGTCCGGCACGCTGTCGGGCGGTGAGAGCCAGCGAATAAGGCTTGCGACGCAGATAGGCTCATCGCTCATGGGCGTTCTTTATATTCTTGACGAGCCGAGCATAGGACTTCATCAGCGCGACAACGAGCGGCTGATCGGAACGCTCAAAAGTCTGCGCGATCTCGGAAACACCGTGGTGGTCGTGGAGCACGACGAGGACACCATGCGCGAAGCCGATTATATAGTGGATATAGGTCCGGGCGCCGGAATACACGGCGGAGAGGTTGTTGCGGCAGGTACTCCTGCCGAGGTCGCGGCCTGCACCTCGTCTGTGACAGGCGACTATCTTTCGGGACGAAAGAAGATCGAGGTGCCCAAAAAGCGGCGTGAGGGCAACGGAAAGTTTCTAAAAGTGCTGGGCGCCGCCGAAAACAATCTTAAAAATATAGACGTCGAAATACCGCTTGGGAAAATGGTCTGCGTGACCGGCGTTTCGGGATCGGGCAAATCATCGCTTGTGAACAGCGTCATTTATGAGCGCCTTGCCTGCGAACTCAACGGCGCAAAGCGCATCTGGGGCAGGCAGAAGGGCATTGAGGGACTTGAAAATCTTGACAAGGTAATTGAAATAGACCAGTCTCCGATAGGCAGAACGCCGAGGTCTAATCCAGCGACCTATACCGGCGTGTTCGGCGACATACGCGAGCTGTTCGCCGCAACGCGTGAGGCAAAATCGCGCGGATATTCGGCAGGGCGCTTCTCCTTCAACGTCCGCGGCGGTCGCTGCGAGGCGTGCGAGGGCGACGGCATAATCAAAATAGAAATGCATTTTCTGCCCGATATATACGTTCCCTGCGAGGTCTGCAAGGGCAGCCGGTATAACCGCGAGACCCTTGAGGTCAAGTACCGTGACAAGAGCATTTACGATGTGCTTGAAATGACGGTTGAGGAGGGCATGTATTTCTTTGAAAGCCACCCAAAGATAGCAAGAAAGCTTAGAACGCTTTACGACGTAGGTCTCGGCTATGTGAAGCTCGGTCAGCCTGCAACCACCCTTTCTGGCGGCGAGGCGCAGCGCGTCAAGCTTGCAACCGAGCTTTCAAAAAGACCGACCGGAAGGACAATCTATATACTTGACGAGCCGACCACCGGACTTCATACCGACGATGTCAACAGGCTGATAGACGTGCTCAACCGGCTTGTTGACGCCGGAAACAGCATGATAATAATTGAACACAACCTTGACGTCATAAAATGCGCCGACTATATCATAGATTTGGGCCCCGAGGGCGGAGCAGGCGGCGGAAATATAGTAGCCACCGGTACGCCGGAGGATATTGCAAGGTGCGAAAGGTCGTATACAGGAAGATTTTTGAAAAAGATGCTGTAAGTCGGATCAGGTGCCGGCTATGAGCAGACGAGGGAAATCGGGGGCGCGGTGCCGCAGAGCACCGCGCCGTCTTTTTGCGGTGTCGGCAAAAAACGCACTGAGGTATGAATATATAGGCAAGTGCAACACAATGTTTACAATGTATTAATCCATTTTGAAACCGCCTTATGTAAAATGAATTAAAAGGCGGCGATAAGGTGTTCGGATACGTGACGGTGTGGAAGCCGGAAATGAAGGTAAAAGAGTTCGAGGTGTACAACGCGGTCTACTGCGGTCTTTGCCGCGAAATGGGGCGGCGGTACGGCGCACTTTCAAAATTTTGCTTAAGCTACGACCTTACATTTATTTCGCTTCTGTCGATTGGCATGTCGGGCGGCTTCGAGGGTGCAGAGCAGCGCCGGTGCAGGGCGAACCCTTTTAAAAAATGCACCTTTTGCAAAAACGACGGCAGATACCAGCGCCTTGCAGCCGCGGCAGGAGTCGCGCTGACCGACGCAAAATTAAGCGACAACATCGAAGACAGCGGCTTTTTCGGCAGGCTCTTATTTAGATTTCTGCGCCTTTTCACCGCGCGGTGGAGCAAAAAAGCCTACCGTGATGTGCCGGAACTTAAGTGCATAATCGAGGATTACCTGACTGCCCAGCGTTCTGCCGAGAACGACCCCGATTGTTCTCTTGACAAAGCGGCAGAGCCGACCGCGAAGGCAATAGCCGCAATAGCCGCGCTTGTGACCGACGATAAAAGATACAAAAGCGTGCTGTCAAGGGCAGGATATTGCCTCGGAAAATGGATATACCTTTGCGATGTTGCGGACGATATAGAAAAGGATATAAAAAAGGGCAATTTCAATCCGATAAAGGCTGAAGCCGAAAGGTCTGAAGCCCCTAAAAAATACGCCGAAGAACGATTGCAGCCGGTCATGAACATGGCGGCGGACGAGTGCAGAAATTATTTTTCGCTGCCGGATCTCGGCGTAATGCGGCCGATGGTGGACAACATATTGAATGACGGTCTGTGGCACCGTCAGCAAAAGATATTTAAAGAGGAGTAAACAGATGAAAGACCCTTACGCAGTGCTCGGTGTTGACCGCAATGCTACCGACGAACAGATAAAAGCGGCGTACCGCGAAATGGCAAGGAAGTACCACCCCGACAATTTCGGCAGCGATCCCACCGCCGCCGAGCTTGCTAATGAAAAGATGCAGGAAATAAACGAGGCGTACGACAAGATAATAAGCAGCAGAAGATTCGGGAAAACTGACAACAAGCGCTATAATCAGAGCAACAACTGGGGTGCCGGAAACGAGACCGCAGGCTCTGATTTCAACGATGTCAGAAGTCTTATAAATGCCGGCAGATTTGAGGATGCTCAGGAGATACTTGACGGTGTGCCGCCCGAAAACCGTACCGCCGAGTGGTACTTTTTAAACGGCTGCGTGCTCTACCGCCGCGGCTGGTTCGACGCTGCGTATACGAGCATGGCAAACGCTTGCCGCATGGATCCGTCAAATGCGGAATACCGCGCGGCGTTCAGCCAGATGCAGCACAGCCGCAATGGGTATGCGTCCTACCGTGGCAACGGCGGCGGTGCCGAATGTAACGTCTGCGATATCTGCGCCGGACTTATGTGTGCAGACATGTGCTGCCGTTGTATGTGATATGAAAAACACCACGAAGATCACCTGCACGGGCGTTATATCGGCGCTCGCGGTTGTACTTATGCTCGGCACGAATATACCGGTAATGCTTTATACCGTGCCGGCTATAGCAGGAATACTGTTCATGATACCGGCGATAGAGCTGGGCGCAGGCTGGGCGTTTCTGTGCTACGGCGTTACAGCCGTGCTGTCGCTCATTCTGCCGACCGACCGTGAAGCACTCGTCTTTTATATAGCCATTTTAGGGTATTACCCGATACTGAAAATGCTTATTGAGCGGATGGGCAAAAAAATACCGGAATATGTTATAAAATTTGCGCTGTTCAACATTGCGGTCATAGCCGCATATGAGTTCACGGTAAGGCTGTTAGGTGTCGAGGCGATAGATTCGCAGATGCTCGGCGCCGCCGTGGCAAAGGCGCTCTTCCTCGCTGCCGCAAACGCTGCGTTTCTTATATACGACATCTGTCTTACAAGGATGATAGCGCTGTATTTTGTAAAGCTTCGAAAGCATGTCAGAAAAGCGCTCGGTATGAAGGGAAAATATTAAAGGAAAAACGGATCGCGCAAATATTACTTAATAAAACACTTGACAAATGCACAAAACATGGTATACTAATGTTTGCCGACGCTTGCATTTATGCGTTTAAGCCCGGCAGACATGGTATCCTGTTTTATTTGCGGAATAAGTTTTGAAGTAAGATTTATCTGAAGATTCAAGACTTCGCCTCGGTTTGTCCTCGCCGTGTAAAATTTAGAGGACGCTAAAAAATGTGAAGCGTACTTCTTCACTTTTACTTATTACTTTATTTGCGGGTATGGCGGAATTGGCAGACGC
>ERZ780149.523-NODE-523-length-48733-cov-4.048543_pt1 | contig 48733 bp, 45 predicted proteins | sample MGYA00511367_ERZ780149 | MGnify/ENA primary metagenome ERZ780149 (study PRJEB29588, sample SAMEA2153852) | human gut metagenome | biome: human gut; feature: human-associated habitat; material: faeces | place: Denmark | collected 2008/2010 ... | reverse complement strand
AAGCTGCTGGAGCAGGATGCCGTGACAAAGCGACAGTATGACGCGGCAAAGACCGACTATGAGGCGAAGAAGGCTCGTTACGAGATGCTTGCGCGTCAGCGTTACGCATCATCATCGGTGATGGCGGAGACACGCCAGCGCATAGCACAGAACGATGCGGGGATAGAGCTTGCCAAGGCGTTGCTTGAGACGGCTGAGCTAAATCTGTCATATTGCGTCATCACGGCTCCATGTGACGGATACGCTTCGCGCAAGGAGATACAGGAAGGACAGCTTGTCCAGCCGGGACAGACCCTGCTCGACGTGGTTGACTCTTCCGATGTGTGGGTCACCGCCAACTACAAGGAGACGCAGCTACGGCATATAGAGCCGGGAAGTGCGGTCAGGATAAAAGTCGACGCTATCCCCGACGTGACTTTCAGCGGTACAGTGCAGTCGATATCAAAGGCTACAGGCGCGTCACTGTCGATATTGCCGCAGGACAATTCGGCGGGAAATTTCGTGAAGGTGCGCCAGCGTGTCCCCGTGAGGATTGTGTTTTCGGAGTCAAACAATATCGCCGACATGGAGCGTCTGCGCGCCGGCATGAATGTGGAGTGTGAGGTAGAGTACTGATATGGCTGACGCTCATTTGCCACAGGGACCGTTTGATATCCCTGATGTGCCCGATTTCGTTCCCCGGAGGCTGAAACCGTGGATTTTCATATTCTTTGTGCTGATTATCCAGTTTTCGGGCGGAGTATATCTTGCAGCGGCTTCCGACATGGTAGGCACGACCGCGCTCATGCAGGAAGATATACTTATGGCGGGATATGCCTCGTTGATAGGCATGGCGATAAACTTCGCGGTGATGTTCCGCATCAAGTTCCGGTTTTCCAACCGCACACAACTGCTTGCGGCGTGTATCGTGCTGATTGCCGCCAATTTCATCTGCGCCTCGACCGATTCGGTGCCGGTGCTTGTAATCACCTGTTTCGTGGCGGGATGGTTCAGGATGCAGGCTACGTTTGCCTGTAACTCCACCATACAGCTCTGGCTGACACCTGTACGCGACATGGCTATATTTTTCTGCTATGTCTATATCGTGGTCGACAGTGTGATTCAGCTGAGCGGCATCGCCACGATATACACCGCGTTTTTCTCGCAATGGGAATATATGCAGTGGATTATGTCGGGATTGCTGGCGTTGATGATGATTCTTGTGCTGATACTTGTAAAGCCTGTGAGGACGCCTATGTTTATACCACTGCTCGGCATCGACTGGATAGGCGCGGGGCTGTGGGCGGTATTCATGACCGGTTTTACATTTATCTGCGTATATGGTAACTTCTATAACTGGTGGGACTCGGCTGAAATCCGTGTCGCGGCACTTGTCACTGTTATCGCGCTTGGCATAAACCTGTATCGCGCCTCCTTCCTGCATCATCCTTACATATCATTTATGGCGATGAAAAACCGTAATGTAGTGCGTGCCACGGTCATCTACACTGTGTTCTTCACTCTTCTGGCGACAGAGCATGTATTTGAACACACCTATGCGGCGCAGGTGCTCGGCTTTGACGAGACCAATCTCATCGACCTGAACTGGTATGTGTTTGCCGGTATTGTCACCGGTTGCGGATTTACCTATTTCACGTTTGCGTTGCGGAAATGGCGTTACAAGACCATGACCGCTATAGGCTTCGCGCTTGCGATAGTGTATCTTGCCTATTTTTATTTCTTTCTGGACTACGGTGTGGAAAAGGAGATGCTGTTTATGCCGCTGTTTTTCCGCGGGGCGGCAGCCGTGATAATCTCCATAATATTCCTGACCTCGATAGTGCAGAGCGGACTGCCGTTTCAGGTGTTTCCACAGGCACTTACCATAAATGGTTTCACAGGTGCGGTGATGAGCGCGACCTTCGGTCCTGCCGTAGTGGGTGAATTTCTGCGTCACGTGATGGCAAAAAACGCCTCGCTCATAGGGTCGGTGATGACCGCCTCAAATCCTGATGCGACACATGTCCCTGTGGGTGAACTTTACGGGATGGTACAGTTGCAGGCACTCGTGGTGTCGATGAAAGAGATTTACGGATGGCTTTTGATGGTGGCGTTCGTGGCGCTGCTTGTGATTCTGGTAAGCTATGCCCCGCTTCGCCCGTGGGCTATATTTCCAAAATGGAAGACCATACGCCGCACTATCCGCCGTATGGTCAGGTTTGATGCCCGCTACGAGGAATCCATGACAGATTGATGCAGCAGATAGCGGCGAAATGCTTATATTTGCGGAATGAATATTGAATCAATCCGTGAATATTGCCTGTCGCTTCCGATGACGAGCGAGGATATGGCTTTTGGTGAAGACTGCCTGCTTCTGAGAGTGTGCGGCAAGATATTTGCCTGCGGTATGCTGACAGGCGCCGATTATCTCACCGTGAAGTGTGATGCCGGTTATGCCGTTGAGTTGCGCGAGGAACACCCTGAAATAGAGCCCGCGTGGCACTGGAATAAGAAATACTGGAATCAGCTTCGTCTTGACGGCGCGCTTGGCGATGAATTCATAAAGTCGCTTATACGTCATAGTTATGCGGAAGTAACAAGGAAACTGCCGCGCAGTATAAAGACCGAACACCCGGAAATACTCTCGATTGAATGAGCGGTATTTCCGGGCGTTCTTATGTCAGCGAGAGGGATGTTACCATCCTTCGTTTTGCTTCAGATTGGTGTTTCGTTCCATCTCTACGAGCGGAATCGGCCACATCTCATGTCGCGGCTGATAGGAGCGTGTGTACATGAGGTCGCCGAAGATGTCGGTGGCATTTTTGACAGAAGCCTCCAGGAGTCCCCAGCGCCGAAGATCCCAATAGCGTTGTCCCTCGCCCGCAAGCTCAAACGCACGTTCGCGACGTATGCGTTCAGCCATCTCCTCCTTGCCGCTTACAGCAAGCCACGACGCGCCGCTGTTAAGTTCCGGCATCCCTGCGCGGGCACGTATCTTGTTTAACTCGATGACTGCTTTGTCGGTCTCGCCTGCTTCGTTGTATGCCTCGGCAAGCATCAATATCACATCGCCGAGACGGATTAGCGGAAACTCGTAGGGTGTGCGGTTGTACTCACCCCAGTATCCGTCGAGATTGCCTGTTGGAATCCATTTTCGCCAGAAGTAGGAGTTCCATCCCTCGGAATTCCGGATGAATGCCATTGCCTCCATAGGTGCGCCTCCTTTTGTCGGGTCGGCAAGCACAAACTGCTTGTCCATTGGCGATGAACCGGCATCAGTGCCGAGATAGTGGGAATAAGGGGTGATTACATTCAGGCATAGACGCGGGTCGCGCAGCCGGTAGGCATCCATGACCTTTGTCGTGTCGCAGTCGAGGGTGCTTGTCACGGTGGTGCTTCCCTGGTCGATTGCCACACAGAGATATTTTTTCCTTGTCTCGGCTCCACCGTCATTGAATCCCGGAAACATGTCGTCCCAATCAAATGGCGAGCCGTCAAGATTTTCATACATGTCGACAAGTGTGACAGAAGGGACTATGCGGTTGCCCGCAATAAGGCGCATGGTCGATTTATTGCCGAAATACGACACTATGTCGAGAGCGTAGCCTGCCGTGTTACCGTCGATTGACTGTATGGAAAATATCATTTCCGGACTGTGACTGCCGTTGTAGAGGCGGAACAGACTGTTGTAGTCGGGATGGAGCGAATAACCGTAATTGTGGCTCTTGTTGTAGACAATTTCCTCGAAGTCGGCGATAGCCTCGTCCCATTGACGGTTAAACAGATATACTTTTCCGCGTAGCGCGTATGCCGCTCCTTTGGTCGCACGTCCGAGATCGGCGGCTTCCCAACTGACGGGGAGCTTCTCGATTGCCTCGGTGAGATCGTCAATGATGTGACCGCGTATCTCTTCGGTTGAACTGCGCGGCGATTTCAGGTTGGAAAACTCCCGGTTTATATCGCAGCTCTCGTCGTAATACGGTACGCCTCCCCAGCAGTTAAGCATACGGAAATATGCCATCGCGCGAAGAAATTTTGCCTCTCCGGTCACGCGGTCGATTGTCTCGCGGCTTATCGGCATGTTTTCCACGTTACGTATCACTGTATTGGAGCGGTGTACGAGTTCATACAGATACTGCCAGTGGTTTTGCACTCCACCGCTGTTTGATGCAAACGAGGTGCCGCGTGAGATATCAGCCCACGGCGATGTCCCGTCGGCAAGGTCGCTGCACATGTCAAATGTAAATTCCAGTCCGAAGCACCAAGGCTCTTTCATGGCGGCATACATTCCTACCGCCGCTTGCCTGGCATGATCCTCGGTCTGCCAGAAGGTCTGTCCCGACATCTGGTCGCCGGGTATGTAGTCAAGGCTTTCACAGCCTCCTATGGCTGTGGCGAGGGCAAATAGTGCCGCTATACGGTTAAGTTTCATGTCTGTTGTCGTTTAAAAAGAGATGTTCAATCCTATCGAGTACTGGCGAACGGAAGGATACCCTACGTTGGCGCCTACCTCCGGGTCGAGTCCCGGAAAATCGGTTATTGTGAAAAGATTGTCGATACTTGCGTAAACTTTCAGGTTCTCGACAAAAAATTTCCTCGTCACATCGCGTGGAATCGTGTAGCCGAGCTGTATGTTCTTGCACCTGAAATAAGCGGCGTTGTGGACAAAAGCATCACTTGCGATATTGTTTTTGCCGTTGGCGTTGTTGCGCAGTATGGGATATTTCGAATTATAGGGATTTTCCGGAGTCCATGAGTTGTCGGTGATATCTTTTATCAGCGATTGTCCCATGACGGTAACGAAGCGGAACGCCTGATTGTTGTAATATACCTTATAGTCGGCTACTCCTTGAAACAGCACACTGAAATCGAAGTTATTCCAGCTTGCTCCGAGATTCGCCCCGTAAGTTATGCGCGGCACATTTCCGTGACCTATCTCCACCCGGTCGTTGGTGTCGAGCTTGCCGTCGCCGTTTGCATCACGGTAGAGGAAGTCGCCCAGTTCGGGACGCTGATAGGTAGCGAAATAGTCGGGATTCCTGTCGACAAGCGACTGCACGTAATCAAGGTCTGACTGGTCGCGCACTATATGGTCGACAGTGATTACATAGAGCTGATTGATGGGTTTGCCTTCCTGTGTCTTGTACACGCCGTTGATTGATGACACGTCGCCTTGGAACCGCGTCACCTTGTTATTGACAAATCCCATATTTACCCCGACATTATAGCTTACTTTACAGATACGGTCGTTCCAGCGGAGGTCAAACTCAAAACCCTTGTTGTTGACTTCTCCTGCGTTCTGGTTTGGCACGGTGCTTGTGCCGTGTTCAAGAGGTGCCGGCAGGGATATGAGAATACCTTTGGTATTCTTATTGTAGATATCGATTGTCCCGCTGAAGCGGCTGTTGAACATGGCGAAGTCGAGTCCGATGTTGGTCATGTAGGTCTTTTCCCATGTAAGTTCCGGATTAGCCAGTACAGTCTGTGCAAGTCCGCCTGCAATATTTCCGTTCAGGATATAGTTGGCTGTTGCGAAAAGACTCTGATACATATAGTAGCTTGTGGTGGCATTATTGCCAAGGGAGCCATAGGAAGCGCGCAACTTAAGCTGATTGAGCCATGAAGAGCTTGCCGCCATGAATTTTTCCTGCGATATTCGCCACGCCGCCGACACGGATGGGAAATATCCCCATCGTTTTCCGGGTGCGAATTTAGATGAGCCGTCGGCGCGCAGATTTGCCTCGATGAGATAGCGGTCGTCCCAGTTGAGATTGATACGCCCGAAATATGACCGCATCGCCCATTCGTTGTAGTTACCGGTTATGCTGCCGTTGGTCATTCCTGCATTTATAGCACCCAGCGAGGGGTCGACAAGGTCGTATTTTATATAGTAGTCGGTGTCATACTTGTTGTATTCCTGGCTCATGCCCGCAAATACGGAAGTACGGAGGCGGCTGATGTCAAAATCATATTTCGCGGTTATTTCCGATGAACGGTAGGTGTTTTTGTAATTGTACCGTCTGATATATGTGCGTACTGTGCCTTCGCGTATCAGTACCGGACCGTCGAGTGTGAACCGGTACAGGTCGCGGTCGGTGAGATGATGTTCGATGTTGCGTTCCCAGTAGTTGTAAGCAAACGAGCCTTGTATCGTCAATCCTTTCAGAGGGGTAAGACGCGCGTTGAGTTTTACTACCGAGCGTTTTGTCTTTGTGGGATATTCCGGCTTGTAGAACCACTGGCGACGGTAGGGGTTGAAATTGCTGACATTTTCTTCCTCCGGATTCTGAATGCCGCCGTAAAGTCCTGTCGCGCGGTCATAGAGTGTCATGCCCGGCACGGTATTGAACGCGCCTGAACCGAAAATCACGTCACCTCCCGCTGCCGCGTTTTCCGACGAGGGGTTATTTTTATCGATATATCCGAATATGTTGGCTCCCACACTTAGCCATGGCTTTATGTTGACATCAAGGTTTGAGCGGAGCTGATAACGCTCGTAATCGGTATAATATATCATTCCCGGGTTATTGATATATCCGAATGTGAGATTGTATCTCACTCTTTTCGAGCCTCCTGTCACGGAGAGATTGTGGTTTTGTACCACTGACGGATTGCGGTAGATATGATCTTGCCAGTCGGTGTTGGGATACACTGTCGGATTGCGTCCTGCATCGTTGCGCCACTCGTCAATTTTGCCTTGAGAAAATCTCGGTGCCTGCCCGTTGGCGATGAGTCCGGCATTTTGGATTTCCATGAAGTCGGCATAGTCGGTCACGAGGTTCAATCGCTTGGCTACGGTCTCAAATGACACGTTGCCGCTGTATGTGATGCGTGGCGCGCGTTCCGCTCCTTGTCTGGTTGTCACAAGTATTACACCGTTTGCGGCGCGTGAGCCGTATATTGCCGATGACGCGGCGTCTTTCAGAACAGAGATACTTTCGATATCCTGCGGATTGATATCGCTGAGGGCTATCCCGGTCATGCCGTCAATCACGACAAGAGGCGCGGAATTATTCAATGTGCCTTGTCCTCTCACTAATATGCTCTGCGATTCATATCCGGGTGTATTACCGCCTGAATTTGTGACGGTCAGTCCCGACGCGAGTCCTGCGAGAGCGTTTGTCGCGTTAGTCAGCGGGCGATCGGAAAGTGCGCGGCTGCTTATCGATGATACCGCCCCGGTGAGGTCTGCTTTTTTCTGAGTGGCATATCCCACCACTACCACTTCGTCAAGTTGCGACGCATCGGTCTTCATGACGATGCGATAAGTCTGCTTGCCCTTGGTGAGACGCACCGTTTCGGGTTCGTAACCTAAAAATGCGACCTTTATGGTTTCATCGCCGTGAATTTTTTTCAGAGAGAAAAAACCGTTGGTGTCACTGACGGCGATAATTTCGGGATTTTTTCCAATGGATATGTTTGCCCCGATTACCGGTTCCCCTGCTTCATCGACTACCGTACCTGCGATCACGACTGTCTGCTGTGTCGCTGTTATGGTATCGGTCATCTCATTGGTAGTGCCGGAAGAGGCGTTTTGCACCCCGGCAATCAACATGAATGGTAGAAGTAGATACTGCTTCATTTAAGTTTATTGTCAAATTTTGGCTAAAATTAGTGATGAACGTACTTAATTCAAACTAAATGTAAATAGACACCATAAATCTAACAATAAACGTGAATAAATGTTGCCGCCGGAGGTTGGGCTATGTCATTAAACGCAGATTTTCTGCATTTAAAATCAAAATGTATAAAAATATTGCTCCCGGAAGACGATTCCGTTGGTGACCGAGCTTAGTATATAATATATTGAGAAGAAAATTATGTGAAAGAATTGCACAATTCACAAAAGTGTATTATATTTGTATTGTTATACCGGAAGAGCATAAACAATGGATAAAAACGCAATGTTACAGTATTGGGCAGGCGAGCTGCTCGCTGTAAAAATGGAGCTTGAAAAAATCTCTTTTCTGCTTCAATCAGGAGTTGAACCCACGAGTGACATAAGGCGACACCTTGACAACATGCTTGACCGGAAACGTCAACTTGAAATGTTGATAGAAGAAGTAAGGAAACAGAAGTGACAAACCTATGGAGGGAATGCTCCTCTTTAAAGCAATAGTATATGAAAGAGCGTATAGCACTATGGAAACAGATGGATGCCGAAGGTAATCCGGAGGCTATGAAGTTTCTTGAAGAGATAACAGCGCAGGCGCGAGCTGAGGGCAAGATTCAGGAGATGAACGAGGCATTGGCATATCTGATAAATGAGGCAGACAAACATCTCGACAATATAGAGGAGAGTTTCAATGCCTATACGATGCATGAACGCATGGGGTCTTTGACAGAGGTGATAAACATCGCGTATATAGCGCGCAATTATTTCGGTAAGACCCGTCAATGGCTTTATCAGCGTCTTAAATGTCAGGTCGTAAATGGTAAACCTGCATCGTTCACTCCCGAGGAGGAAGCGACATTTATGTACGCGCTCAATGACATAGGATTAAAAATATCATCATTTACCCATAGTGCATAGAGGGGTATAAAATATTTTCTCCGAAACCCGACATGTTTATGACGCTGCATGGACGCGCACCGTGCGTAGAGGTCAGTCGGTTTGGATTACGAGGTAGTTGGTGAGGCTCCAGAAAAGATCGGGGTCGACTATGTGAAGCGTCTTTTCTCCTTTTTCATCAATAAGCTCGTAGGATTGTTCGGGATGGTTGGTGAGAATCCTCGGTTTGCGTGAGTTGAGCGGCAGGAGGTCGAGAGTGCGTTTATCGGCGGTGACAAATACATTTTTGTCAAAGTTGCCTTTCAGTAGCTTTGTCTTGCGGAGGAAGCCCGACTCGATAATGTTGTGATTTTTAAGCACTCCTTTTGTGCCTATGATATAATAACATATATTCAGCTCGTTTTCAAGCTGAAGCGATGTTTCCTGTGCGGCATCGCGCTCGCCGGTGACAGTTGTCACGGTAGAACTGAGAGAATCAACCGTGTCGCTCAATGTCCCGATATATTCGTTGGCAGATGAAAGCTGACGGCGCAGTGACTCGATTTCTTCAAACTGTGAGTCAATCTGCATTCTCAGTGCGTCGATAGTCTCTGTCAGCTCTTTGTTATTGATAGTGGAGTTCTGTAGTTTTGCTTCCAGGTCGAGTAATTGCTGGCGGCGTTGCTGTATCTTGTGGCGTATGCTTGCCATGTCGGCAAGTATTTTCTTTCGTTGACCGGCACTTTCCTGAGGATTTGATGCAGCTATGGTCATGATTTTTTCCAGTTGTTTTATCTGCTCCATTCCTTCCGATATTTCTTTGACAAGGGCGAGAAGGCTGTCGCGTTCGGCAAGCGCGGTCGCGAGTTCCTGTTTTGACACTTCCATCAATGACTGCTGTTCCTTTTCTTGTGGCGCATTGCATGCCACAAGCTGTGATGATATGAGGGCTGCTGTTATGATATGTCTTGCTGTCATAGCTGTTTATCGGTTAATCGTAAAGCAAATTTCGCGAATAGATTTTTATTCCGGTCGTTTATGTAAATAAACGGAGGTAATGTGTCAATTAGTGTATGTGACTGAATTTGCCGATATTATAAAGATATAGTAAATTTGCGTCATGAAGTCGTTGGAACATAGGACCGGGCTTATATTTGACCTGTTTTTCTGCATAATATTTATGCCGCTGCTTGCCGTTTTCGGCCCGGAGCGATACTGGTGGAGCAGTTTCCCGTTATTTGCCACCTTGGCTACCGTTTACCTGTATGCCACCTATTTCGTTACCAAATACCTTCATCTGCCTAAACTGATTCTTTCCCGTTCATACTATAAAATCGCAGTAATCACACTGATATTTCTTGTGCTTACCTATCTGCTTACTCTTTATCCGTTGCCGGAAGTCGATTTTGTGATTCCATCCATGAGCGAATATCAGACCAGGGTGAGAAACTATAATGTGGCAATCAGTCTGTGGTTTATGTTTATGGTGGTGCTATGCTATTCATTGACGGTGTCGTTTGTGAAGGAGCTGTATGAGCGTCTACTGCTGCAGAATATAGCGGAGAATCAGCGTAACAAGGCGCAACTTGCCGTGTTTAAGGCGCAGATAAGCCCTCATTTCCTCTTTAATACGCTTAATTCGCTATACAGTCTTGTCATCGGCACATCACAGAAGGCGGAAGATGCGTTTATAAAGTTTACCGAGATACTCAAGTATTCCTATACGACTATCGACAATGAGTATGTGGCACTGTCGGAAGAGATTGCCTACATACAAAACTATATCGACCTGCAGTTGATACGGCTTGATACCCATACGAAGGTAGGGTGGAATTATTCGGTTGATGATGACACGAGATTGATTCCGCCGATGATATTTCTTACATTTGTGGAAAATGCGTTCAAATACGGCACTTCTACAAGTCGAGACTGCACCATAGATATTAATCTTGAGTTGAAGGATGGCTTGCTGAGGTTTGAGACTGAAAATACGGTGCTCCGTCATCGCGACGAGTTCCGACAGGCTGTCCCCGTGGGATTGGAAAACTGCCGAAGCCGACTTTCCGCGCTTTTCCCGCAGAAGCATCAGCTGTTGACCACGGAAAAGGATTCGGTTTTTAAAGTGACTCTTAAAATAGATTTGAATTAGGATGGCAGATATAATAAGATGTGTGGCTATTGACGACGAGCCGCTGGCACTTGATGTGATAAGACAATTTTGTCATCGGCTGGGCGGAATTGAACTGACAACCTTTTCCGACCCCGTGGAAGGAATGGAATATATCAACGGTAACAAGACCGAAATTGTGTTTCTTGACATAGAGATGGGTGAGGTCAATGGACTATCGGTAGCGGCAAAGCTGCCTGAAGACACGTGCTTCATATTTACGACCGCTTACCTGCATTATGCCATTGATGGTTACGACCTAGATGCGGTCGACTATCTCCACAAGCCGTTTTCCTACGCCCGTTTCCAGGCGGCATTCGGAAAAGCATTGCGCCGTCTCGGTAGAAAGCCGGTAAAGAGTTCGGGGCAGTGTATAGTAGTGAAGCAGGATTATAGCAACATTAACATCCCGCTTGACGATATACTTTATGTAGAGGCGATGGAAGGATATTCAAAAATATTCCGGGCATCGGGTTCATGTGTCATCACCCGTATGATATTAAAAAATCTGTCGGCTATGCTTTCGCCTGATGATTTCATACGCATACATCGCTCTTTTATCGTATCGCGCTCGAAGGTCAAGAGTTTCAACAAACAGGAGGTGTATCTCAACAATGGCACCACTCTCCCTATCGGGCGTCAATATGCTGCCGACATAGTAGGAATACTGATGAAGTGACAGCTGTCATGGGCAGGTGACGGCTGTATAATCTACCTGGACATCTTTACAAAATTTTTTATTTGCATAGAAATTTTGAGGTATGGGGAAATTGGCTTAATTTTGCACATTGGAATTACCATAATTCTTTTAAATTTGTTATATAAGAAAAATTTGACATAAAATGGCAGACAAAGACCAAAACAATCAGTCGACCGAGCTCGAAGAGCTTGCTAAAGACAATCAGAAACTGAAAAATGACGTGACCCTCGGTCAGAAGTATCTCATGTGGATCATCATCGCCCTGTCGGTGGTGGCAGTCATTGTGCTCATATATATCTTTGCTGTAAGACAGCCCGGTGTAAAGGCATCAAATGAGGCTATCTCACAGGCTGATATCACTCTTTCCCAAGGTAATGACTCGCTCGCTCTCGCTCAGTATCAACAGGTAGCTGACGAGTATGGCTATGAGGCAGGCAGCCGCGCCGCCCTCATGGCTGCGACTCTCAATTATAAGAAGGGCGACTATGAGGCTGCTCTTTCCGATCTCAAGAATTTCGATGCCAAAGAGGCTGTAGTAGGTGCTGCCGCCATGTCGCTTGAAGGTGACTGTTATGTCAATCTTAAAAAATATGACGAGGCGCTTTCTTCCTACGACAAGGCAATCAAGGCTTCCGGTGATAACGCTCTCTATACACCGCTTTTCATGATGAAGAAAGCGACTGTGCTCCGCGAGCAGAAAGATTATGCAGGAGAGCTTAAGGTGCTTCAGGCTGTGAAGACCGATTATCCGCAGTATGCCGCTACTTATCGTATAGATATAGACAAATACATTGCCCGCGCCGAATATCAGGCAGGGGAGAAGAAATAAAAATCTGATCTGTATATTGACATTTGCACCCCGGTTCCGCATCATGGAAACCGGGGTGCAAATGTTATTCAGGTATATAAAAAACGAAAGTGCACTTCTTCACAGAAGCACACTCCCTCATAACCAAAATTCAAGTATATATATTTCTTGTCGTCTAACGCTTAGGAACGGCAGCCGAAGAGGTAGATGTAGAATGAAGAGTGATTTGTAGAAGTTTTTATTCGACTGTGTTTTCCTAAGTAATGTGGCTTTCATCAAGCTAATGCAAAGTTACTGCTTATTAGCGACATAGCAATGACCCGCATCTGAAATAAATCTAAAATAATCAAAATGCGGGAACAATCGGCTAACTTGTTTGTTGTCATAAGGATTATCGTAAAAATGATGTCAAAATCATATTTACGATGTCCGTTTTTTAAGCAGAATTTAAGTTAAAGTGCCGGATTTGATATTTTTTAAGCATTTAGTCAAACAAAACCGGTGCTATTTTTCTTCCTCGGGATGGGGAAGAGTGACACGTATTAGTTCAAGGCGTGTAGCTGATTTCTTGACTATGGTGAAGGTCATCCCTTCAAGCTCAAATGTCGCTCCTTGTGCCGGAATTTCTCCCAGATTGTTCAGGATGAAGCCGGCGAGGGTCTGGTATTCATCTGATTCGGGAAGAGGCAGATTGAAATTGTCGCGGAGATCACTTATTTCGTATCGTCCGGAAAATTCATATACGCCCGGCTCGATTTCACGAGCGGTAAGGCGGCGGTTGTCATGCTCATCCTGAATGTCGCCGAATATCTCTTCCACGAGGTCTTCAAGCGATACAAGCCCCGAAGTGCCACCAAACTCATCGACCACTACTGCCATCGACCGCTTTTCGGCGAGCAGTCTACGCATCATTTTGTTGGCAAGGAGTGCTTCAGGCGCGAAAAGCACAGGCTTTATCGCTTCTTTCCAGTCGGAATCGGGCTTGAACAGCTCACTCACATGTATATAACCGAGCACATTGTCAATATCCTCGCGATAAACCAATATCTTGGAACGTCCGGAGGATGTGAACAGTTGCGACAGCTCCTCGCGCGATGTCTCGTCAATATTGACCGATACTATCTCGTTGCGTGGCGTCATGCAGTCGCGTATGTGAGTCGATGAAAAATCAATTGCGTTGTGAAATATCTTTACTTCGTTCTCGACCTTTGTCTGTGTAGCGGTCTCGTCAATGGATGTCTCGATATACTGGTTGAGCTCTCCGATGGTGAGAAGACCGAGCGGATGGTTAGCGTTTTTGATGCCGACCATCTTCATGAGAGTCTTGGAAAGCCAGCTTGTAAACTTGGATATGGGATAGAGTATCACCCAGAAGAAGAATATCGGCAGGGCAAAATAGCGCAGCGACGAATTGGGGTTGATACGGAAAATGGTCTTGGGGAAAAATTCGCCCGTGATTAGTATCACTCCTGTTGATATGAGGGTCTGCATGAGCAGGATAAATACTTCGTTGTCGTAGACGCTTTTCAGCCACGGGTCAAGAAGTGCCGCCGCCCCCATGCCGTAAATTACAAGCATTATGTTGTTACCCACAAGAATGGTGGATATAAACAAGTCCTGATGCTTGTAATACAGGTTGACGATGTGCCCTATGAAACCTCCGCGTTTCACATCTATCTCAACCTTGACGCGGTTGGATGATATATATGCGATTTCAACTCCGGAAAAGAGAGCGGAGAATATCAATGATACAAGGGCTATGATGAGCCATTGGGTAGTGGGGTCCATATTGTCAGACTGATTTGTTGGCTTTTATATCTTGTTGTTGTGTCACGGCGGCAGAGTCGCCGGTCACGGTAGTGGAGTCGGTTGTGGCGTTACCTTTGAAGTCTGATACCGGGAATATGCCCGACGGCTTGTGTATGGTGTAGGTGGTCATACGTTCGTTGGATGTGAATCCGTAGCCTTCGATTACACGGTCGTTACGCTCGATATGTATGAACGAGTCGGAATACACATTGCGGTCGCGCTGGCTCCAGAAGAGTTGTTGGGTAAGAAATTTCTCGCCTCGCGTGTTCAGGATGTTGACATTGCCGTCAAGCCGCCAAAGCGATTTGTTTTTAAAATATGTGGCGGAGTCACATACGATGGTGGCATCGGTGGTGTAATCAGTGTCAAATTTTTCCATGAACAACCCGTCGGGGAATCTCCACACCGGTTCTTTTGCCTCGTCAAATACGAGCCAGAGGGGGGTGGTGATGCGGTAACGCGTGATTCCTGAGTCGGAGATGAGCGTGGTTACGTCGCGCGTCATCATCGTAGGTACGCTGTCGCCGTCGGTGGCGCGGGGTACTACATCGGTCTTTTCATCGGAGCATGCTCCGGCGACAAGCATCAATGCCCATACGACGGGTAGTGCCTTCATGCCTCCTGACCGTGTTATGTGACTGCGAAATGACATGTAAGTCCTGTGCCGGTTTAGCGTATCTTGCTCTGGAAGAACCAAAGCTCGTTGACATTGATGCCGAGGGTGATGTTGAGGTAATCCTCCTTAATCAGGGCATTGGGCGTGCCCTGGCGGTGTTTCCACTCCAGCCCGATATTAACCACGGTCTTTGAACCCGGAGCCGGCAGCCCGAATCCGAGCGACACGCCGTATTCCTTCACATCGTTGGTACCGATTTTGATATAGTCGTTGCTATAATAGCCACCGATGCGGTAGCTTATACGCTGGGCGTAATTTCCACGGTGGTAGGGGGTGTACTGTGCGCCCAGACCGAAGCGGAGGCGGTTGTTGAATTCCATCATCCCGTTTTCACGGTCAAGTTCGGCGTATTTTACATCTTTCCAGTTCTGATAGGTCACGTCGGCTTCAACCATTAGTCGTTCGCGCCATTGGTAATTAAGACCGAAACCCCAGGTGTCGGGAAGAGTGTATTTGTCACGAAGCGACGTATAGGCGACCGTGTCGGCATGTACGTCAGATGAGCCGATATTATAGTAATTCACGCGCCATGCATGTCCGAGCAATGATTTTGACGGTGAATATGTCACACCGGCGGTTAGCTTGTTGTCGCGGTTGATATCAAGTGAATATTGCACACCGAATTGCAGGTGATAGTCCCTGACCTGTACTACGCGCTCAAACAGGGCGGTGTTGGCGGCTTCCGGCACTGCGTAGATGTCATTGATGGTGGTGCCGAACAGATAACCGATATTGGCTCCGACCGTGAATCCTTTGAAAGGACGGCCGCCGATACCGACATACAGTTGGTTAAGTCCGCCGGAGCCGCTACGGGAGTCTGCGCCGTTGTCCATCTTGGAGCCGAATGAATATCCTACCGATGAATAAGGCAACAGTCCGATGCTGGCGCCAAGATAGCGGGTGATGGGAAACTGCATGGTGATGTAATCCAGTCCGCCTCCGAAATCTTTACCTGAAGCGCCGTTTTCCTTGCTCCACATCGCCGAGGCTGTGAGACCCATGTCAAAAAGGAATGTGAGCGAGTCGATAGCCGCGTAACTTGCGGGATTCATTACATTGATTTGCCTTCCCGACTGCATGGCATAGCCGACACCTCCCATGGCGCGTTGTGACGAAGTGGCGTTATCGTTAAGGATACCGTAGCCATACATTGAGTAGGGTGTCTGTGCCGTCGCTGTCAGGCAGCTGACAATCAGCAGTGCTATAGCCGATATTTTTTTAGTGATGTTCATTATATTTCAGTATACTGTTTAATCCTTTACATACAAGCATCGGTTCAACCTCCGCCTCACATTCAAGCAATGGGGCGAGTCGCGGCGCGTCACCTCCGGTGAGTACCACAATGGCATCATCGGGCAGCAGCGACCTGTAATATGTGATTTCGCCGATTGCTCCCCTTACTACTCCTGCCTTGATGGCATTGACTGTGTCGGTGCCCCATAAAGGCACATCTCCGCCGGTCTCCACGTCTACGTAGGGTAGTCGGCTTGTCATGGAGTGCAATGCCTCGGCGCGCATCCACAGTCCCGGAGCTATGTTTCCGCCGGCAAATTCACCGTCGGCAGTGAGCCTGTCGTAGGTTATTGCTGTGCCGGCATCGACCACAAGTACCGACTTGCCCGGGTAGAGCGCCTGCGCGCCTGCCACAGCGGCTATGCGGTCGCGTCCGAGAGTGGTCGGGGTCGTGTAGCCTATGTTTACCGGCAGCGGCAGCATTGATGTCAGTTCATACACCCTGTCGGCAATCGTGCGAAGCGACACCACTATATCCTCTCCATGATGTGTGACGGAGCAATATATTGCCGCATCAATGTGGCGGTCGCCGACGATTTCTTCCAGATGACCCGGCAGCAGATGCTCGTGGCGTTGATAATCGACAAGCGTGTCACCCTCAAAAAGAGCGACTTTAGCTGTCGAATTTCCCTGGTCGATTACAAGATTGTAGCCCATTGTGCGACAAAATTACTAATTCCGTATGAATTAACGACCCGCATCGGTCTATTTTTTAGACTGTTTATGTTCTTTTGCCAGAGTGCGCGGAATCATTATCGAGGTGTAGACGAGTATGAGTCCGCCCGCGAGGATGAAAGCAAACCAGTCGCGCCCTGCGCCGTAAGGGTAAAACATGAAAAATGCCGCCACACAGAAAAATATCGAAGACCACACCTCGATGCGGTAAAGACGCTTCACACGAAGCACGTCGCCGTCATAGCGGTTCATTATCCTTCCTATGAGGGTAATCAGCGCGCCCGCCGAGAAAATCCAGCGGTACACCTCTATGCTGTAGCCGAGCAACGGCATCAGCACACCCGCTGCAATCAGTATCATTCCTGCCGTTATAATCCAGGAGAGTATCTTTTTATTTTTTTGACTCATGATGTTGCGTTATTCTATTATGTACACATCCTCGTTTTCGCGTTGCATGTGGTATTGTTCCCTTACGATACGCTCCATGGTCTCACGATCGGTGTCGAGATTGTGATTTTGCTTGCGGTAATACTCCATCGTGTCACGGTTTGCCTTGATTTCGCGTTTCAGCTCCTTGATACGCTCGTCATATTCCATTGACTTGATTATGGAGTTGTCGTTGAAAAACAGTACCAAGAGCGTAAATGCGACAACAAAAATAAATGTCACCGAAAAGTATCGGCGGCACCATGCCCAGCTCTTTTGTACCCAGTTGCTCATAATGGGTGCAAATTTAACGAAATCCCCCGTCACTGCCAACGATTTAACAATCTATTGCATTACGACGCCATTTATTCGGTTATTGTGTGAGTGGCAACGAATAGTTGAAGTCGGGCTTGACCGTGAAAGTCAGCGACGCGCTCCTGCTTGAAGCAGAGGCATTGTAACGGAAGTGGATGCGTGTGTTGGGGGGCAGGCAATCGATGAAAAATAGTGCGCTTTCAGGTTTGTTTTCTTCCGGCGACAATATCCTGCCGGGAGTTATGCGTTCCTCGACATATATGTCAGTGCCGGTCACCGTGACCGCGATGCTTACCGCCCCGTCAACGCCTGTTATGCCGGCAAGTCCATGTCTAACAAGTGTGACACGGTAGTCATCGTTGACTGTGATGGTGAGTCCGGCTACGGTCTCTTCCCCCGATATAAGTTCTCCGGCATAAAAGTAGGTTTCGGCAGGCGACTTTCCGCCGGGGCGTACAGCCATGGCGATAACTGCCGCTGCCACGATAAACAGCAGCACACACACTTCAACAGTGCCGATTGCAATCCATAGAGATATCATGATTCTTCAAAGTTAACCATTATTTGTCAAAACCAATATATAAAATAGAGTGTTAATACTTGTGATATTGTATAATTCACGTTCAATCCATTTATTTTGATGTCACACGATTTATTGATGTCTCACAGCCTGATTCCTACCCATAAGGTAGCTACGTGGCTGCTTACACAGATTGACCGCTTTCTCACCCGGCTGGGTCTTGAGCAGTCAGGCTCGGCAGAGGAGATAATCTATACTGTTCTGGCACTTGGCATGGCATTGCTCGTAGGCTGGGTTGTGAGAAAGGTTGTGGTGGCGATTGTGCAGAAGCTGGTATATTCCCGTCACACTATATTTGTTGACGAGCTTCAGCATGAAAATATCGTGAACAAGATGAGCCATATCATACCGCCGCTTGTGTTTCTCGGGCTTATACCGTTTGCCTTCCAGACCGATAATCACACGCTGATTGTCATCGAACGTATCGTGCTCGTATATTTTGTCGTGGTGCTCGGATGGACAATCTGTTCGCTTTTCAATATCATCTGGGCGAATTATGACCGTAGAGAAAACACCAAGAATCTTCCGCTCAAGGGCATACTGAATGTTGCAAAAGGACTTGTGTGGATTATAATTTCCATCATCGCCGTGTCGATACTTGTCGACCGCTCTCCTGCAGTGCTGCTCACCGGATTGGGAGCGTTTGCCGCCGCCTTGATGCTGATATTCAAGGATTCAATACTCGGGTTTGTAGCAGGACTACAGCTGTCACTCAATGACATGCTGAGAGTAGGCGACTGGATAGCGGTGCCTGGTACGATTGCCAATGGTATTGTCACCGATGTTTCGCTTACCGCAGTAAAAGTGAGAAACTGGGATAACACCACCGTGACGCTTCCTCCATATACGCTTGTCTCGACATCATTCCAGAACTGGAACAAAATGAAAGAGCGGGGACGCCGTCAGATTGAGCGGTCGGTGTGGATTGACATATCGACCGTCCGCCCTACCACGCCCGACATGCTGGAGGCGTTTAAGAAGCAGCCGTTCATGAAGGAATATATAGAGCAGATGCAAGCTGATGCAGCCAAGGGGCAGGCAACATGCCTGATGCACGACAATATAAAGGTCAATGGCTCGATTGATACCAATCTCGGCTGTTATCGTGCCTACGTAGGGCTGTATCTGCATCATCACCCGTACGTTGCAATGGGAGGCCCGACATGTATGGTAAGGCTTATGCAGCAGACGGCGACGGGAGTGCCGTTGCAGATATTCTGTTACCTCAACACTACGGAATGGGTGTCGTTTGAAGGCATACAAAGTGACATTTTCGAGCATATAATGGCTGCGGCTCCCGCTTTCGGGCTGTCGGCGTTCTCGTCGCCTACAGGCAGGGATATGGTGAATATCGCCAATCCGAAGCCGGAGGCGATGCCTTACAATGGCGATTCTCCCGTGGCGATGGCAACCTACGACCCCATAACCAATTATATGGTGCCACCGAATGTATCGGGCGACCACGGGTTTGCCTACAACACCCAGCCGGTTTATCCCGATTCGATAGCCGAGGCGGTCGCTGCCGCAAAGGCTGCGGGTATACCTGTGATGCCTGTGACAGGAAGTCCCGTGCCTCCGCTTGTGTCCGGCGCTCCTGCCGTCACTCCGGCATCATCTTCATCACCTGCAACTCCTTCAGCGTCCGGAGGTATTTCCCCTACACCGGCTGATTGAGGTGCTGATGATTCACGACAGTTACATTAATCAACCGATTATAATTTAGATTCTGATGAGAAAGATAATGTTTTTAGCAATCGCCGCGCTTTTATTCTGTTCGTTTGACTCGGCACGGTATCTTGGTGACATGAACGAGTTTGTTGCACGTTACAGCAACGGTTATCTCCTTGACTCCGACTGGGAAGTGATAGGTTATGCCCGTAACGGTTATATCATGAATGAACGTAACGAGATAATGGGTACATATCATAATGGGCGAGTGTATGACTGTCTTGACAGTGTGATTGCAGTCTATGGCAACGGTTGTGTCTATTCCGACCGCCCATTGTGGGATATCTATGACCGTATCGACATGTCGAATTATATAAGGGATCAGAAAGGCAGGCAATAGTCATGTTTCAGCTCCGACATTACGAATGTCGACTCGACGGAGCCGAGCCCTTCAAAAGCCCCGAGCTTGTTTAATAGAAATTCCTGATACGCGCCCATTGAAGGGGCATATATCTTCAGGAGGTAATCGTAGCCTCCCGATACATTGTAACATTCGGTCACTTCGGGAAGTCCGCTGATGTAGCGGGTAAACTCCGTGGCGATTGATCGGTTGATATGCTGTAGTTTTACCTGGCAGAACACCATGAATCCCTGACCGACTTTGTCGGCGTCGATTATCGCCACGTAGCGGCGTATATATCCTTGTGTCTCCAGTCGTCTCAGACGCTCGAACACAGGGGTGGTGGAGCGGTGTACCTTTGCTGCGAGTTCTTTCACGGTCAGTCGTGCGTCATCTTGCAGCGCGCGCAATATGGCAAGGTCTATGTCATCAAGCTGTTCGGTGGTCATTTATTCTGTTTGAATGTCATTAAACGGATTGTTTTGGAACGTATGTTCTGTTTGATAGTACAAATATAGATATATTTTCTGTTATATCCGGATTTAATTGCCGATATTTTCTGTCATTTCTAAATTTGCGATATGAAATTGAAAATATCAACAAAAATATAAGATTATGACACTTGACAGAAACCGACTCCATTTTGAGACACTTCAGCTTCATGTAGGGCAGGAACAGCCCGATCCCGCAACCGACTCACGCGCAGTGCCGATTTATCAGACGGCATCCTATGTGTTCCGTGACTCCGCACATGCGGCTGCGCGTTTCGGGCTGCAGGATGCAGGCAACATTTACGGCAGACTCACCAACAGCACACAGGGCGTATTCGAGGAGCGTGTGGCGGCTCTTGAAGGTGGTGTTGCCGGGCTCGCCGTGGCATCGGGCGCGGCGGCGATTACCTACGCGCTGCTCAATATCACCCGTGCCGGCGACCATATCGTAGCGGCAAAGACCATATATGGCGGCTCTTACAACCTTCTTGACCATACATTGCCTGCGTATGGCGTGACGGCTACATTTGTCGACCCTTCCGACATCAATAATTTCGAGAAGGCAATCAAGCCTGAGACAAAAGCCCTGTTTATCGAGACGCTTGGAAATCCCAACTCAAATGTCATCGATATAAAGGCTGTGGCTGAAATCGCTCATCAGCACCGAATTCCCCTTATCGTCGACAATACTTTCGCCACTCCGTTTCTGGTGCGCCCTATTGACTCCGGTGCTGACATAGTGGTACATTCCGCTACCAAATTTATCGGCGGTCACGGCACATCACTCGGCGGGGTGATTGTGGACAGCGGTAACTTTGACTGGAAAGCGTCGGGGAAATTCCCTCAGTTGACCGAGCCTGACCCGAGCTATCACGGCGCGGTATTTGCCGATGTCGCCGGACTTGCTGCATTCGTGACACGTATCCGTGCCGTCCTTCTCCGGGATACCGGTGCCACCATAAGCCCGTTCAACGCGTTTATTCTATTGCAGGGGCTTGAGACATTGTCGCTGCGTGTCGAGCGCCATAGCTATAATGCCGCGCGGGTGGTGGAATTTCTGGCAAAACATCCTAAGGTGAAACGAGTGAATCACCCCCTCCTGCCGGAACATCCCGACCATCCGCTATATAAACATTATTTCCCGAAGGGGGGCGGATCGATATTTACATTTGAGATTGACGGCGGCGAGAAAGAGGCTCACCGGTTTATTGACGCGCTGGAGATATTTTCGCTGCTTGCCAATGTCGCCGATGTGAAGAGTCTCGTCATCCATCCCGCCACGACTACCCATTCGCAGCTGTCCGACGCCCAGAAGGCTGAGCAGCAGATTTTTCCCGGCACAGTGCGTCTCTCCATCGGCACCGAGCATATCGACGACCTACTCGCCGACCTCTCCCAGGCACTTGACAAAGTGTAATCTTTTATGGACGTAGTAACATAATGAACAGAAACTGGGATTCACATGGTGCTATGATGAATCGCGACAAAATCGTGCAATAATGGCAGAAAATCGCGACAAAATGGCGCGATTATTCAGTGAATTATGTTAAATTTGGCGCGATAAACAAAACCACATGACTACCGACATCGAAATATTGCAATATCTGCATTACCATCCGCAATCTAAGCGGTCAGATATTCTGTCATCGTTATCCCGACAAATAAGCGACAGGACACTCATGCGTATGCTTTCCGAGGCAACTGCGCAAGGACATATCGAAGTGGTTGGAAGAGGACCGGCTACACGCTATAGGCTTACTCCGCAGACTCATGTCACCATGGAGTTGAATCTGGATACTTACTTTGACAAGGATGTCGATAATCGTCAGGTGCAAGAAACATTTAATTTTGAACTTATCAATGAGATTCTTCCGGAGGTTAAGTTATTTACGCAAGAAGAATTGAAAGAGCTGGTCGTTGCACAAGATTTATTTCGTCAGCATCTTTCAGAAATGTCAGATTTGGAATATCGCAAAGAGATGGAGCGGCTTGGTATTGACTTGTCATGGAAATCTTCACAGATAGAAGGTAACACTTATTCTTTGTTGGAGACTGAGCGGCTACTGAAAGAAAAGCAGACTGCGAGTGGTAAAACGAAAGAAGAAGCAATCATGTTGCTCAACCATAAGGATGCCCTTGATTTCATTCTTGATGTACCTGATTATCTGAAGTCCCTGACGGTCGGACGCATTGAGGAAATTCATGCGTTGCTCACAAAAGAATTAGGCGTTGAAAGAAACATCCGCCATCGTCGTGTCGGTAGGTATTACGGGAACAAACTATACTCCGCTTGACAATGAATTTCAAATACGAGAGGCTCTTGAAGATTCAGTGCGTCTCATAAATGACAAGAGCAATATCTTTGAGAAAGCCTTGCTTGCTTTGGTTCTACTCAGCTACATTCAGGCATTCACCGACGGGAATAAACGTACGGCGCGAATAGTCAGTAATGGCATTCTCATTGCTAATGGTTATTGTCCCATCTCATTCAGGACAGTGGATTCAATTGATTATAAAAAGGCGATGTTGATGTTTTACGAGCAGAACAACATCGCAGCTTTCAAGCGCATATTTATAGATCAGTTCCTCTTCGCCGTCAAAACCTATTTTTGAAGAGTAGTTAATATTGTTGATGACTGCCTTGTCGACCTCTCCCGGGTGCTTGACAAAGTGTAACGTCAATGGCTCTTACGTTTTTGCTCGGAACGGCCAAAATGGTGATAATCGCTCGCTGCGCTATATGGTACCTTCTAATAGGTTAAAATCCTTCATGTTAAACCCCTGATTTTTTGAAAAAATGTTTAAATTTGTAATTGGAGATACAGCTCGATATTCATAAACACCCTCAAAACCATTAGTTATGACGCCGGATAAGATTGACAAAGTATTAGATTCGACCATAGATGTGCTTTACTCCCGTGCATCATCGGTTATTGAGCAGGCTCGTGAAACTGCTTATCGGCAGATTAATGAAGCGTTGGTTAAACGAAACTGGGAACTTGGAAAATTGATTGCCGAGGAAGAACTCAATGGTCAGGACAGGGCAATTTACGGAGCGTCAATTATCAAAGGACTCTCGAAACGGCTTACGGTAACTTATGGAAAAGGCTTTACCAAAACAAATCTCTATAGTTTCACGAATTTCTACCAAATGTTTCCGAAGATTTTCCACACAGCGTGTGGAAAATCTCCGATTCTCCTTTCTTGGAGTCATTATCGCACTCTCATACAGGAACTTAATGCAGATGCCCGTGCATGGTATGAACAAGAGGCTATGCAGCAAAGCTGGGGTGTCCGCACTCTTCAGCGTAATGTGAGCTCGCAATACTATTATCGCATAGTTGCCTCCCAACGCAAAGGTCTTGTGGAAAAGGAGATGCTTGAATTGACGGCTTCCCTGCAGAATCCGGACCCGACTGAATTCATCAAAAATCCTGTAATCGGAGAATTTTTAGGCTTCACAGCCGATTCAGCTTACCGAGAGTCAGAACTTGAACAGGCTATAATCGACAATCTTGAGAAGTTCCTGCTTGAGATGGGCAAAGGTTTTGCCTTTGTAGCTCGTCAGCAGCATATACATACCGAAAAGAAAGATTATTTCATAGACCTCGTATTCTATAATTACATTCTTAAATGCTTCGTACTCATAGACCTGAAGACTTCGGCAATCGAGCATCAGGATGTCGGTCAGATGGATATGTATGTCAGAATGTATGATGAGCGGCAGAGGGGTAAGGATGATAATCCTACAATAGGCATCCTGTTATGTGATGATACCGACGAGGATATAGCCCGATATTCGGTGCTTCATGACAATGACCATCTCTTTATGGCGAAATATATGCTCTATCTGCCGTCACCCGAACAACTTCGCGCAGAGATAGAGCGTCAGAAGACCATCTTTTTTCTTAAAGAACAATCACACCGCGATGACGAAGTGTGACCCTGACGCAGACAGCCAATGATGACGTGACTACTTGGATTCCTTCTGACCATTTTCGACAGATTTTCGTATATTTGTATGCTTTTCCCTCACTTTTTTCAAAGTGGGGGTTTAGTTTTTTCAAAGTTCCGTGTCTTAATGGATGTATGACGAACAAAGATGAAATAGAAAAGCTTTTCAAGGCTCATTATGAACCGATGTACCGGCTTGCCCGATCGCTTCTTCATGACGGGGAGCTTGCGCGCGATGTGGTGCATGATGTGTTTGCGGCAATGCTTTACACTCCGCCCGACACATCCGTTTCTGCAGGGTATCTTCTTGCTTCGGTACGCAACCGGTGTCTTAATATCATCCGTGATGATGACCTTCATGACCGTATAGTCAATGCGTATTTTCTTGACATGGAGGATTATGATGAAACAAATGATTCTTACGAAGATACGCTGTCAGAGATTAACTCCATCAGCGGCAATGACCTTTCGGAGCAAGGCAGGAGGGTGATTGAATTAAGATTTTCTTCAGGGATGAAGTTTGCCGATATCGCTGAAGAGATGAATGTGAGTCAGAATGCCGTGTTCAAAGATCTTCGTCATGCACTTGAATTAATACGTAAAAAATTAAGACAGAATGGAAATGGATAAATACCGACTCGTGTTTGATGTAATCGAACATCCTGAAAAATATCCCCCTGAAAAAGTGGAAGAGCTGCTTTCCGATCCGGAGGTGGCGGAGATATATCGTCTGTTGTGTCTGACAGCCTCAAGTGTGGAATACCATGCTGATATCAAGGAGATTGATGTTGAGGAGGAATGGCATAGATTTTCTGCAAATCATTTCTCATCGCGCCGCAATATTTTTACCATGCATCGTGCCGCCTCGATTGCCGTTATCGTCGTGTCATCGCTTGTTGCCGTGGCACTTGGCGTAGCCATGAAAATCAGCTATCCTTCCGGAGATTCCCAAAGTCATGATAATGATACCGCTGTATCGGTAATCGTGACAGAGGCATCGGTCATTGAATCAGGCGTATCGCCTGATTCAATGACGGTAGACAAATCCCCGGTATTGTTTGACAATGAACCGATTGATTCCATATTGGCGGTGATAGGCAAGCATTACGGGGTTGATGTGGTGTTTGAAAGTGACCGTTCAAAGAGTCTGCGACTTTATTACCGGTTAGATATGACACAGCCTCTTGAGTCGCTTGTGGATGAACTTAACACATTTGAACAGATAAATATCCGTAACAACGGAAATATCCTAATCGTTGAATAACTATGAAATACATTATCGCGCTTGTTGCGTTCATACTGACAGTTGTGTCGGTATGTGCTGCTGAATTTTCTTATAGATTTGATTCCATTCCTGTTTCGCAGGCTTTATCTCAGATTGGAAGTGATCATCAGTCATTGAAAATAAGTTTTATCTACAATGAACTTGAAACCTACCGGACATCGGCACGCATAGATACAGATGATGCCTATGAGGCGATACGTCAGACGATAGGGCTTAATCCTATATCGGTGGTCAGGAAAGGTGATGATTTTTATGTGGAAGCATTGCAGCACGGCAAATATTGTTATACCGGGCGATTGTCGGACCCCGATGGCGAAACTGTTGCCGGTGCCTCGGTATTGTTGCTCGCTCCTAAAGATTCCACTGTGATTACCTATGGTATAGCTGATGACAGGGGACGGTTTGCTATCCCATGCGATAAGAAGGAAGTTATCGCCAAATTTACCTGTCTCGGTTATATGCCGACATATCATAAGTGTGATGATTTCTCTCTCGGTACTGTGATAATGCAGCCGTTGCCGGTGCAGTTAAAGGCAGTGAGCGTGGAGGCGGCAAACGCTCTCGCTTATTCCGACCGCACCGTGTATCTTCCCACCGGCAATCAGCGTCGTGCCGCCCAGAATGCTATTGACTTGCTCTGTCACATGGCTATTCCGCAGATAAAAATCGACCGCATTACCGGGAGCGTGTCCGACAATCTCGGTAAGACGGTGGAGATTTTTATAAATTATGTGGCTGCCACGTCGGAGGATATTACAGGACTTCGCACTACCGATGTGCGCAGGGTGGAATATCTTGAATTTCCGATTGACCCGCGTTTTCGCGGGGCGCAAAGAGTCATTAATATCATTGTGCAGGAATATGTATATGGCGGATATACCAAAGCTTCGGCGTATGAAAGTTTCCTGACGGGGCTGTCGAATGAGGCAAATATCTACTCCAAGTTTGTCTATAAAAAGATGACCTACGATTTTTATGCAGAAACGTCAAATTATAAGCGACGTGATGAGGGCAATTCGATTGAATCGGTCTATACTCTTGCTGATTATAATGGAGATAAATATAAGGTCGACAGAAATCTGACTCTTGGAAATTCCAAATCAAAGAATAATTACTATCCGGTCTCTTTCCGTGCTCTATATGTCGCTGATAAAACCCAGATTAGCAATACGGTGGGTTTCTTCCATAATGATTATAAAGGATATGAAACCGGCTCATTGACATATTCCTCCTTGCCAAAAGAAACCGGTGAATATTATACAGGCGGTAAATTCCGATATAATGGAGTTGTGTATAACGGATCCTATTTCTTTGCTATGCGGTCAGGATGGTCGTTTGATGTAAGCTCGAGTTTTAGCTATACCCATCGTAATGGCAATACAGATAAAATCGAGAGAGTTCTATCAATAGGTATGCGAAAGAAAATGCAATCGATTATCGTGTAAATGTCAGTCTTAATAAGCAGTTTGATAGAAGCAATTCAATGTTGTTTCGGTTCAAAAAGGGTGCTCGGATGAATTGGATTAGATATAGCGGTAATTATGCTTATTATGATAAGTTCAGCCAGGATTTTTATACCTGGATGGCGGGTTATAATTTCAATAACGGCAAGTGGGCTGTTAACGCTGACGGAGGCTTGTCTTGGGAGCACACTAATATAAGCGGATTAAAGAATGATGATGTGTATCCGTTTGCACATCTGAATCTGACCTATACGTTCAATCCTAAAAACCGGTTAGGCGTATTTTTGCAGTACGCGACTTTTTCAGCCGGAGTATCGGAAATGACCACCACTGTCCTGAGAGAAAACGAACTGATGTATATTACCGGAAATCCCGACTTGAAGAATCCCCGGTCAGTTGATGCTGATTTCTCCTATTCGTTTTTCCCGTCAAATAAGTTTGCACTCAATGCGTTCAGTCAGTTTAATGTGAGATTTACTCCACAGGTTATCGACTATCAGTTATATGATGGCGGGAAGGCTCTGTTAAGAAGCTGGAATAACGGGGTTGATTATTATATCAACGGTTGCGTGGGCGTTTCGTCAAGGTTTACATTATTAGATGGCAATCTTCAGCTATCAATTTCTCCGGTATGGTATTTTAATCGTTTTAAAGGCATATACAATGTGACGCATAATCCTTTTCGTGCAGAGGTAAATGCTACATATTATTGGGGTAATCTTTATTGTCAGGCGTATTATAGCTCTCCTGGAGTAGGATTCTTCACTACGACCGGTGCGAAATATAAGGGTCATAATTATTATAGCGTGGCTTTCGGATGGGCAAACAATAACTGGAATATACGTGTTGTGGCGAATAATTTTTTCAATAAAAGATTTTCGACAACTACACGAGAGTATTCGACCCCGCTATATTCAGAAAAACTTATTGAACATACTTCTAGTTATCGTCCGTGCATTCGGGTCAGTTTGATCTATACATTTGGCTATGGAAAGAAAGTGCGTCGCGACAATGAAATCGGAGCGCAGGAAGGTGCAGGTTCCGCCATCCTAAAATAAACCTTACATATCGCTCTTTTATGGGTATTGATAATTTGCAAATTATCAAATAATTCATTAATTTTGAAAGATGACTTTACCCATAGACATAAATCGTAGTACAGGTGTCTTCGCCGATGATTTCTTAGAAGCTATTTGATTAATGAGCAAGCAAGTTCCTTGACCAGTTCACTTACCGCGATAAAATCAACGACCGCGAGACGTTTATGAAAGGTATCGACTACTCATATTACTATGAGGAAGAATAAGTAATAATTATGGATAACGGACAGATTATATTATTTCAGACACAGGGCGGGGAGACGAAGATTGAGGTCCGTCTCTCAAATGAGACTGTGTGGCTCACGGCAGACCAGATGGCGGAACTGTTTCAACGTAATAAATCCACCATTTCGCGGCATATAAAAAATGTATTAGAAAGTGGTGAATTACAGCGAAATTCAGTTGTTGCAGAAAATGCAACAACTGCCTCAGACGGGAAAACATATATAGTTGCATATTACAACCTTGACATGATTATCAGCGTGGGGTATCGTGTCAACTCGCATCGCGGTGTGCAGTTTCGGCAGTGGGCTACGCAAGTGCTGAAAGAGTATATGATCAAGGGTTTTGTGCTTAATGACGATTTGCTAAAAAATGCCGGACAAGGGAATTATTTCGATGAACTGTTGGCTCGTATCCGCGATATCCGCAGTTCGGAGAAAGTGTTCTACCGCAAGGTGTTGGAGATTTATGCCCTCAGTATTGACTATGATCCCCGCACATCCGTTACTCAACAATTCTTTAAGACTGTGCAAAACAAGATGCACTTTGCAGCCCACGGACATACTGCCGCAGAAGTGATTTATGACCGAGCCAATGCTGAAAAAGATTTCATGGGCATGACGACGTGGTGCGGTGCCATGCCTACACGACATGAGGCCGAGATTGCAAAGAATTACCTGTCGGAAGAGGAGGTTGACATGCTAAACCGCATTGTCAATCTATATCTCGATTTTGCCGAGTTGCAGGCAAAAAGCCATGTGCCGATGTATATGAAAGACTGGATTCAGAAGCTCGACGACTTTCTGAAGTTATCGGGTAAGGAATTACTGAACCATGCCGGAAGCATATCTGCCGAAGTGGCAAAAATGAAAGCCAATGAGGAATACGATAAATTCCGAGAGCGCACCCAATATCAACTATCGCCGGTAGAAATCCATTTCATTGAAGCCTTTGAAGCTGAGCAAAAGCGGCTTCGTGCCGGAAAATAGACTCCGGGTGATTGGGTATATATTACAGCTGACTGCCAACGAGAATGGATGGGGCGATTTGCATAGTGTCAACTTTTTGGGTAACTTTGCGGATGGTAAAATAAATACATTTCATGGACAAGCAATTTAAACCGGAGACACTTTGCGTACAAGCGGGTTGGGCTCCGAAGAAAGGCGAGCCGCGTGTGCTCCCTGTATATCAGAGTACCACTTTTAAATATGACACCAGCGAACAGATGGCGCGTCTGTTTGACCTGGAGGATAGCGGATACTTCTACACGCGGTTGCAGAATCCCACCAACGATGCCGTAGCAGCGAAGATTGCCGCCCTTGAAGGCGGAGTTGCCGCGATGCTAACATCAAGCGGTCAGGCGGCAAATTTCTATGCCATATTCAATGTTTGTGAGGCGGGCGATCACTTTGTGAGCTCATCGGCTATCTATGGCGGCACATTCAATCTGTTTGCCGTGACGATGAAAAAGCTTGGCATAGAGGTGACGTTTGTCAGTCCCGATGCTTCAGAAGATGAGATTTCGGCGGCTTTCCGCCCCAATACCAAGGCTCTTTTCGGAGAGACGATATCCAATCCCTCGCTCGATGTGCTCGATATCGAGAAGTTTGCCCGTGTGGCACATAAGCATGGGGTACCGCTGATTGTCGACAACACATTCCCGACACCTATCAACTGTCGTCCCTTTGAATGGGGTGCTGACATCGTGGTACATTCCACTACGAAATATATGGATGGTCACGCTACAAGCGTGGGCGGCGCGATAGTCGACAGCGGTAACTTTGACTGGGATGCCTATCCTGACAAGTTCCCCGGACTGTGTGCCCCCGACGAGTCATATCACGGACTCACCTATACGAAGGCATTCGGCAAAGGCGCTTATATCACCAAGGCTACAGCGCAGCTGATGCGTGACCTCGGCAGCATACAGTCGCCGCAAAATGCGTTTCTGCTCAATCTCGGGCTGGAGACATTACATCTGCGCATGGAGCGTCATTGCAAAAATGCCCAAGCGGTTGCCGAGTATCTTGCCGCCAACGACAAAGTGGCGTGGGTAAACTATTGCGGACTTCCCGATAATCCTTACCACGCACTTGCCGAAAAATATATGCCAAACGGTTCTTGCGGTGTGATTTCATTCGGTCTCAAGGGCGGACGTGATGTATCAATCCGTTTCATGGACAATCTTAAGCTGGCGGCTATCGTGACCCATGTCGCTGATGCGCGCACAAGTGTGCTGCATCCCGCAAGCCACACCCACCGTCAGCTCTCCGACGAGCAGCTGCTTGAAGCCGGTGTTCGTCCCGACCTTATCCGTTTCTCTGTCGGTATCGAAAATGTAGGCGACATCATCGCCGATATAGAGCAGGCTCTTGAAGCAGCTTATAAGTGATTTTTTATACTTCAAAAACGAATAATATGTTCTCCGGAATAGTTGAGGAAGCTGCCAAGGTGGTAGCGATAGTGCGTGACGGCGGTAATGTGCATCTCACGCTCACATGCTCTTTTGTCGATGAGCTTAAAATCGACCAGTCAGTGTCACACAACGGTGTGTGCCTTACCGTAGTGTCGCTCCCCGGTGATAACACCTACACCGTGACCGCGATACAGGAGACGCTCGACCGCAGCAATCTCGGCGACCTGAAACCGGGCGACCTTGTGAACGTGGAGCGGAGTATGGTCATGAACGGTCGTCTTGACGGACATATCGTGCAAGGTCATGTCGACTGCACTGCCGTGTGTGACAATATCGAGACCGTGGACGGAAGTACATATTTCCGATTTCGTTACTCAGTTGACCCGGCAATGGCGAAGCGCGGTTATGTGACAGTGGAGAAAGGCTCGGTCACTGTCAACGGTGTGAGTCTTACCGTGTGTGACTCGGAACTTGACTCTTTCCGGGTGGCTATTATACCCTATACTTTCGAGCACACCAATTTCTGCCGCATTGCCGAAGGGTCACGCGTCAATCTCGAATTTGATATCATAGGCAAGTATCTTGCCCGGCTGATGGAGGTGGGCGACTGATATGGAGCGACCTTCAGGTATAGTCGTGTATGGTGCGTCAAGCTCCGACATCGACAGCCGTTATTATGACTTTGCCCGCGAAGTGGGCAGGGAGATTGCCTTGCACGGCTACCGTCTTGTCAATGGCGGCGGCAGGGCGGGGCTTATGGGTGCGTCGATAGAGGGCGCTCTTGAAGCCCGGGGAGAAGTGACGGGCGTATTACCCGATTTCATGATAGAGCGCGGATGGAATCATCCGCAGCTCACCGAGATGCTTTCGACCTCCTCGATGCATGAGCGCAAGTCCACGATGGCGCAGCTGTCGATGGGCGCAATCGCGCTTCCGGGTAGTGTGGGTACTCTTGACGAGCTATTTGAAATCATCACCTGGCGTCAGCTTGGACTGTACAAGGGGAATGTAGTGATTGCCAACGCATACGGCTTCTACGACCTTCTGCTCGCTCATCTGCGTCACGTCGATGCGGAGCATTTCATGCGCGCGGGCAATCTATGGCAGGTAGCGTCGACTCCCGCAGAGGCTGTGGCAATGGCAATCAATCGTTGTGAATACCAAAGTCAGGGCGAAAAGTATTGAAAAATATTGGCAGATAAGAGATGTCGTGGTTGGTCGATTCGCTAAGTCATGTTACCGATGCCCCGCTTGAGGTCGGTCGGGAGGTGTTCAGCACTGTCGTGACGCCTTACATGCAGGGTATGCCGGTGGAGGCGCGCCCGGAGTTGCTTGGCTATAATTCCGGCATTCTGTGTGTGGTCATGGCGATGCTGCTGCTCGTGGCATTCAACATCAGGCAATACCCGAAATTTTTCAGTGTTATGCTTCATGATTTGTGGAGCCTGAGGGAACGCAACCATCTTTTCGATACCCGCACCGTCAACGAGACCCGTGCTTTCGTGGTGTGTATAGTGCTGATGTGTGTATGCGAGGCATTGCTTACCCTCTCTGCAATTACCATGCACATCGCAGTGCCGCCTTCCTCGCTGATTATGGTTGCGGGGATTTTTGCCGGGGTTGCCGGAGGATATTATCTATGGCAGCTGATGGCATATAATTTTATCGGTTATGTGTTTTCCGACAAGTTTTCCACTTCGCTCTGGCTGCGCGGTTTCAATGCAAGCCAGGCAATGCTTGGGGCTTTGTTGCTGGTGCCCGCCCTTGCAGTGCTTTTTTATCCATCGGCAACGAAATGGTTGCTGATTGCAAGCGTTTCGCTCTATTTTTGCGTCAGGTTGGCGTTTATATATAAGGGTTTTAGAATTTTTTACCAGAATTTTGCCTCTCTGCTTTATTTTATTTTGTACCTTTGCAGTGTGGAAATAATACCGCTCATTTTACTGTTTAACGGCACGTTTTCACTTTGTTGTAATTTAATTAGCTAATCTACACAAGTCGATAAGAGAGTGAAAGTAAAAAAAGTACTTGTTTCACAACCGAAACCTACATCAGACAAATCGCCCTATTACGAAATTGCGGAGAAATACGGAGTTGAAATCGAGTTTCGCCCTTTCATCAAGGTCGAGGGGCTTAGCGCGAAAGAGTTTCGCCAGTCACGCATAACCCTTTCTGACTTCACGGCAATAATATTTACAGCACGTACTGCTGTCGACCATTTTTTCCGTCTTTGTGAAGAGATGCGTTACACTGTGCCTGATACTATGAAATATTTCTGCACGACTGAAGCGATAGCCAACTATCTGCAGAAGTATATCGTGTATCGCAAGCGCAAGATATTTTTTGTCAACACCGGCAAGCTTGACGACCTTCTTCCCTATCTTCTGAAGCATAACAAGGAGCGTTACCTCTATGCTGTGAGCAGTGTGCATAAGGAAGATCTCAACGTGCTTGACCGTAACAATATCAACTATACTAAGGCTGTCATGTACCGCACGGTCAGCAATGACTTCGGTCCCGATGAGCCGTTTGACTACGACATGCTGCTTTTCTTCAGCCCGTCGGGTATCGACTCGCTCCTGAAGAATTTCCCCAAATTCAAGCAGGATGAAATCAAGATAGGCACATTCGGCTCGACTACGGCTAAGGCTGTGCGTGACGCGGGTTTGCGTCTTGACATGGAGGCACCCTCGGTGCAGGCTCCCTCTATGACCGCCGCCCTTGACCTTTTCCTGAAGGAAGACGCTAAAAACGATTGATGCCGATGGTTGCTTCGGGGCGTTTATATAAGCGCGAGAAGCTGTGTTCGGTCACGGCTATCGATGCGTTATTTGACCGTTCCGGCAGTTCGGTGTCATCAACTTCATATCCGTTGCGCTTCGTGTGGCGTAAGAGCGGAGTGAGGAAGTCGGGCATACAATTCATGATTTCCGTTCCCAAAAAGCGACTCCGTCATGCGGTTGACCGCGTGGCGGTGCGTCGTCGTGTACGTGAGGCATATCGCCTTAATCGCCTTATGCTTGGCGATGTGGCGGAGATGCCCATTGATATCGCGTTTATCTATTTGGCTGACAGGGTCCTTCCTTCCGTGCAGATTCATGCCGCCATGCGTAAGGCTCTTGACAAGTTGCGTGACGCAAACAGTGAAGCGAAATGAAACGTCTGATAGTGGCTATTCTTATTCTTCCGGTGAGGTTTTATCAGCTGGCGATATCGCCGATGCTCCCTCCGTCATGCCGGTATGTGCCTACGTGCAGTCAATACACTATCGAGGCGTTGCGCAAGCATGGTCCTGTGAAAGGATTGTGGCTTGCCGTGAAACGAATACTGCGCTGTCATCCCTGGGGAGGCAGCGGATATGATCCGGTGCCGTGACAATGCTTGACATCCACACGCATCATCACGACCGGCACGATGCCGTAATCAACCTTAATGACGCCGAGATGCCTCTCGACGGCTATATTTATTCCGCCGGAGTGCATCCGTGGGACACTGTTTTGCCCGACGAGGAGATTGACCTCCGCATGGAGCGTGTGGCACATCTTTCACTGTTACCGCAAGTCGTGGCAATAGGGGAGGCGGGGTTTGACCGCCTGCGAGGTGCTTCATTAGACCGACAAAGAGAAATCCTGATGCGGCAGGTGACAATCAGTGAATCGGCGGGAAAACCGATGATACTTCACGTGGTGAAGGCGTTCCCTGAAATCATACACCTGCGCAAGGAGCTGAAGCCGTCGCAGTCATGGATAATACACGGTTTCCGTGGAAAACCGCAGCTTGCTGAGGAACTTCTCCGCGCCGGTTTCCATATCTCCCTCGGCGAGCATTTCAATCCTGCCGCGGCTGCGGTCATCCCTCCTGACCGCCTCTTTGTGGAGACCGATGAAAGTCTCATGCCTGTGGAGCAGATTGCGGCTCGATTCCCGCATCAGCCCGAAGCATGTTTATAAGCTTCGTATGAAATCGCTGACAATCCCGTGCAGCGGGTCGTTGCCGTAGCTTTCCGGTATGGGAAAATCACTTTTCGTGGTGAAAATATATCCCGTTACATCCTCCTCCATTGCTTTAAGCGCGGGCGCTGCCCCTTCGGCGGGTGTGGATATCACGGGGCGGAACAACCGGTCGCAGAGATAGTCAATAACCCGGTTGCCCATGGTTATGATTCCGGAGTCGACTATTCCGGGGTCGGAGCAGTTCACGCGTATGCCGCGCGGAGCCAGCTCTTTTGACAGGTCGAGCGCAAAATGAGTGAGCATGAGCTTGCTGCGCCCGTAGGTAGTAAAGCGGTGATGATGGGTCACGGCGCGTTCTTTCCAGTCGGTGCACAGCCGCGCAATGCGGCGCGTCATGGAGGTGGTGAACACGATTGCGCCGCCATCATTGATTGCGGGAAGGAGCAGGCGCGTGAGCAGGGCGGTCGACACGAAATTGGTCTGCGTAGCCGACTCGTAGCCATCGGCTGTGAGGCGCATATCTCCGGGCATTGTGCCTGCATTGTTGAAAAGTACGTCGACGCGCATTTCCTTTTCCCTTATTTCTGAGGCAAACCGCCTGACCGAATCAAATGATTCCAGATTCAGCTCCATCACTTCAAGCGTGGTTGAGCGGCGGTCGATTGATGTGATAACTTTCCGTGCCTTGGCGAGATTGCGGCAGGCGAGTATCACCTGCCCGGCACCGCGCGTCACAAGCCCCTCGACAATCGCTTTGCCGATGCCGCCTGTGGCTCCTGTCACTATGTAAGTCCTCCCGTCGTTCACTTTCCTTTATTCTCCTTTTTACCCGGGCGGTCAAGCCCGATGCGTTTAATCATGACGCGTCCCCATTCAGGAAGCATGGCGACTGCTACTATCGACACGCGGTTGAGACCGCCGTTGATATATTGCGCTTTGCGCTTGAACATTTTCCGTAGGGCGCGGCGTACAAATGTGTGCGGGGTGGCAAGCACACCGATGCGCACTGCAAACTTACGCCATTTCTCAGGCAGTCCGAAAAGCGACGTTGCGATTCCCCCCGGACACGCCACTGTCACCGACACGCCGTAATCTTTCATCTCCACACGCAGGGCGCGTGAAAACGCGCGGATATATGCCTTGGTCGCGCTATACATGGCAATTCCGGGCATCGGCATCCAGCACGACATAGACGACATGTTAAGTATGTAGCCCTCCTTTGCCTCCGTAGCCATCATCATCGCTATCTCGGTCGACAGCATCGTGACGGCACGGATGTGCAGGTCGATATACAGGTTAAGACGGCGACGCCCAAGCTCCTCGACTTTCTTGAAGTCAAATATGCCGGCATTGTTGACGAGCACCTCGGGCACGATAGAGTTGGCGCGCAGCACACCGATTATGCTGTCGGTTGCGTTAGGGTCGGTCAGGTCGAGCCGGTGGGCGATTGTGGCGACGCCGTACTGTTCATGGATTTTTTCAGCCCATTCCACAAGCTCGTTGTCCTGATTGCTCACCATAAGCACCGAATAACCCCGCTCGGCAAGCTGATAGGCAAACTCCAGTCCGATGCCCGATGAGGCACCGGTCACTACCGCCCATCTCATGACTGCTGACGTGCTTTAATCCGTTCGATCTCGCGTTTGAGGCTTTTCGGAAGGTCATGGACACACTTGTGACACGCCATCTCGCGCGAATACATTCTGCCGATGCAGTAGTTGGTGTGCTCGCATCCGGAGCTTTCAAGACCCTCGTCGCGCATACGGTTGACAAAGTCGGGCATCGTGAGCAGTGACCGCGCCATCTGCACAAACTCGAATCCTTCGCCGAGCACCCGCTCGATTGAGCTGCGCGTCGAGCACCCGCCCACATAGATAAGCGGCATCTTCAGCTCCTTGCGGAATATCTTTGCGTCGTCAAGGAAATAGCACTCCTTGTAAGGTACGGCAGGCACCATCATCTTGCCAAACATCCTCACGCCGTATTTCAGCCACCAGCAGTCCATGTAGTGAGTCATCGCTCCGATAGGCATCTCACCGCGCATCACATACATGGGCGCTTTGCTGACAAAGCCTCCGGAGAGCACAAGCGCGTGTGCGCCGAGCTGTTCGAGTTCGCGCGCTATCAGGAGTCCCTCGTCGATGTCGATGCCTCCCTTGAAGCCGTCGCGCATGTTGGTCTTGACAATCACGCCGAGGTCGCTCCCCGCCGCCTTCATCACCTCTTCCATGCAGAGGCGCATGAAGCGCATACGGTTGTCGAGCGAGCCGCCCCAGCGGTCGTGGCGGTGATTGGTGTAGGGCGAGAGAAATTGGCTGATGAGGTAGCCGTGACCGGCGTGTATCTCCACGCAGTCCATCCCGGCGTCACGGGCGAGCCGCACCGCGTCGCCGAATGACCGTGCCATCGCTGTTATCTCGTCGTCGCGCATCTTCCTCACCGGCGTGGGGGAGTATATGTTGAAGCGCCCCGATGCAGATATGGGGGTCTCGCCCGCGGTCGATTTGTGCGACATGTTGCCGCAGTGACCGAGCTGTATCGAAGCCTTGGCTCCGGTGGCGTGGATGGCGTCGGTGATGTCGCGCAATCCGGGTATGATTTCCTTTCTCATCCAGAGCTGTCGCGGGAAGGAAAGTCCGTTGCGGGTCACCGAGGCGTAGGCGAGGGTGGTCATCCCTACGCCTCCTTCGGCTACCGACAGATGATAGTCTTTGAGCATCTGCGACGGACTGTTGTCGGGGCACATTCCCTCGAATGCCGCCGAGCGTATGGTGCGGTTGCGCAAGGTCACGGGACCTATCTGCGCGGGGGTGAATAATAGCGATTGGTCGTACATGGTGTCAATATATATGTCAATATATAAATGGGATAATGCTTTTCAGGCGAAGTGACGTGAACTCGTCGCCGAACTCACGGCGGTAGCGGTCGTTGATTTTAAGCGCGCGCGGAGCAAGATTGGCGAATGTCCAGAGAGCGAACACCGCGCCTGCCCACGACCAGGTGAGGATGGCGAAGCCGGTCCATTCGACCACCTCGCCGAAATAGTTTGCCGATGATACGTAGCGGAACATGCCGCCGCGCGGCAGGTAGTGGCGCGTGTCGCCGGGTTTGCGCAGATGGCGTATGATATAGTCGCTGTGGATGTTGATTGCCATCCCGGCGAAAAATATCAGTGTGCCCGCGATGAATTGTGGCGAGAGCAGCCACGAGTCGGGGTAGCGGTCGGCGGGGGAGATGTAGAATATCCATCCTCCCTGCATGACGGCGTTGATGAGGTTGAATGTCACCCCCATCAGTATGATTGAGAGCGGCATTCGGCTCTTACCCTTGATGAGCAGCGGGAAGATGAAGGAGCGCTGGAAATAGTGCAGCTCGAAAAGAAGTGCCATCACGAGCGGCGCGGTCTCGGCACGTCGTGGCGAGCATAGCCACAGCGCGAGCATGGCGAAAAACACGGGCGACTCCATGATGACCCACCCGAGACGGTTGTTGACCGACGCACCCCATCGGCGCGAATACATGATGCCGTAACCGGCATCGATAAAATGCAGGGCGACAAACACAATCAAGGCTGTCACTGCCATCCCGACAAGCAGCCAGTCGTACCACAGCGTAAGGTTTTCCATTGCACATCAAGTTATAATGGCAAAGATAGTAAAAAGTTGTCAGATTTCAGATTTCAGACATCAGATTTCATAGGAAGCAGTAGGGGTGCCTGGGAGGGCGCCCGTGGAGCCTGGATTTTTCCCTTCGGGAAAAGTTGTCAGATTTCAGATTATGGGAGGGACCTTAGGGGCGTTAGAGACCTTAGAGACATGAAGGACTCTGATGATGCGGGCGGGCGCACTTCCATGCGCCCCTACTGCGGGGTGAAGTCGACCTCAACGCCGTCGCGGATGTAGCGGATTATGCCGCCATCACCGAGGATGCCGATGGTGGCGTTGACCGCTGTTTCGGGGCGGTCGCCCCCGGCGCGGTCAATCAGAGCGATAATGTCGTAGAAGGTGTTGCGGTCGGCGCGATAAAGGGGGAATATCTGTTCGGTTAGCTCCGACATGTCGAAACACTGGTGGTCGTTGATGGTAGCAAAGCGGAAATTGACCGGCACCTTGTAGTAATACCATGAACTTTCATATTGCGCCTTGACGATGAGAAACATCTCGCGGCTCTGCTTTATCGGCGCCTTGTCATCGTAGTCAAGCACTTCGTAACGCTTGCCCTCTTTGTGCTCGGCATCTTTATGCCCATCATTATCGAGTCGCGTACACTGGTTTTTGACTACGGAGTAGTCAATCCAGTCGCTCGGATATGTGTAGTAGATGTGCCCTTCGTCGCCGGTGCGCTGTATGCCCCGGGTGGTGATGTCGGCGGGATACGCCCATTGCGGCTTGGTGTCGTCGATGGTTGTGCCGTCGGCGATGAGGGTGTTTGACAGCGCGACTGAGGTGGTGGAGGGGAGCAAGGTCGTGTTCACGTCAACGCCCGTGAATTGCAAAGCCTGTGATTCGGGGAGGAGCGGCGATGTGGTGGCGTAGCGGCAGAGCATACTGTAGAAATTGCCGTGGCTGACTGTGGCGTTGCTCGCGTCATGCAGCGAGACGCGGATTTTGGCGGCGACACGGCTCAGCGGCACTTCGATGTTGGCGTAGCGTGACAGGTTTGCCGGCACAATAACCTCTCCGTACATGACAAAGAGATCCTGTGGTCTATTATGCTGCAGACCAGAAAGCCCATCCTTAAAAATCTCGGCAAAAGTCTTGCCGTGGGGGTTACCCATGTTTATATGATAGTTTGCTACCATCGCTATTTTTGAGGCAGCTTTTACGATATCAAAGGTAATGTCACCGGTTTGGTCTGAGGCAAATGAGATGATTTCATGTCTACCATGAAATTCAGAAGGAGCATCAAAAGGCTGGTATAGCGTTACTTTTCCTTCATTGTCAAGGAAAAAGAGATCGATTGTTTCTACTGCTGTCTCGTTCATGTCTTGCCAGCAATATTCTTCAGTGGCTGCATCAGCGCGGCTAAGTCCGCGCCCGTAGCCGTCAGTGGTGTAGCTGATGGTGATGCGCTCGACATCGGTGAGTGCGGAAGGCTCGGCATCGTGCTTGTCGGAACACGCGGCAAATAGCAGTGCGGCAAGCAGTATATATTGTAGTCGGTAAAGTTTCATGACATTTCAGGGTTAATTATGGGTTGGTGGTTGCCGGAGCATCCTTGTGACCCTCCGGATAACTCCACCAGCAGTGGCTGCTGTAAACAGAATTTGAACTCTCTTTGCCTTTTATTAAATCTCCTTCACTGCGCTTTGATTTATTTTTGTAGAAGGGGAAAAGATGTCGTATCTGTATACGGGTCTTTGTACCGGCAAGTTTCAGGGGGGTAAACGGCGATGTTCCACCATCAGGATTTATCGGCAGCTCCTCGGTGAAATTTATGCCGTCGTATGCCACCTTTATAACAAGATAACATGTGGGTACAGCTTCTTTCTCTTTCCAGTATAGACCATTGCTATTTATCTTGACAATATCGCTGCTGCCATCTTCCATCTCCGGGTTATCACCGTTAAAGTCAACTGTGCGAAGTCTTGAGCCTATTTTGACCTGATATGGTTTTGTTCGTGCCACGCCGGATGTTGCTGCCTTGGTATTGTTTTTATCATCATTTCCTACACCGAAAAAGAAACCGTTTGGAGTGTTGGCAGCAGAGGCGTATGTGATTGTCCCATTGCTATTGGACGTGAATTTGTCTTCGGCGGTGTATTCCTTGCCATTTTCGATGAGGAATGCTTTCCACACAGCTCCGTCCGGCCCGGGGAAGGTGAACGTAAAGTCGGCAAATGATGTAGTGTTCTGTATCAAGTCTTTGTTTTTGTCAGTGGAATAAGAGGGGAACGATACATAGCAATTTTCCGCTTCATTATCGCCTTCACCTGAAAAAGAATAGTTCACAGGATCCCAACCTATCGCCGAATTGGCGTAGTTCCAGCACTTCAGCCTGTAGGAGAGTTTTCCTGGCGTAAGATTTTTTTCGATAGTATATAGATAAAGATGGTTGCGGTTTGTGGAATATTTGTTGGAATAATGGGTGTCCGTATCGTTGTCAGGATAATTGTCAATCGACATTGAACAGGTTTCATTATCTCCTAAGTCATTCTTGACGGTTACGGTTATAGTGGTCTTATCCTCCCTTTCTGGGAGATAAAATACTATACTTCCTTCATCTTCAGTCTCGGTTTCATAACCCGGAGCGTTGACTGTAAGACCATCAGTGCCCGAGTTGTATTGATTGAATGATTTGTCGTAAGTGGCATTTATATCAGTGGTTTCAGTTGCTATATTCCAATTTGCAGGGCAAGGCTTTGCTCTCTTGTTATATCTGTCTACTACCGCACTTACAAGTGTATATCCTGCATCCTTCAAATCCTTATTCAGCTCGATTTTTACTTTTGCAAGTGCGCGGAGCAATTTTATTTCTCCTGCATCATCACCGGTTTTATTGTCAAGAGAGAGTTGAATGGTCTTTACTCCCCACATTGGTATATATGGATGGTTTGATGCGTTTCTGGTATTGTTATCGTACCAGGTGACGGCAGTACTTGTCTTGTTATTATTAATCTTGTCAGCAAGAGCAGACAAAGTGGTATAATCACTTATATGTGCATCATCATAATTATAGGTACCGTCACTTTTCAGGTCAGGTCGGTCGCGGAAATTTGCAATAACCATCAGTCGGTATTCTCCTGCTGTCCAGTTTCGTTCCTTGATGTCGAGTTTAGTGTCGACTTGATAAAGTCCTTCTCCCAATGGTTTAAAGGAAGATTCATTTAAATCGATATGGGCTATTTCATCTGTGCTGTTGTTTATCAACATCACATGAAGCCATTTGTAACCAGGATTTTTCGTGGTTTTCAATATTATGGTGTTATCGAAGGAACTGCCGGGAACAACGGGATCTTCCGGGTTCCATATACCGTCGGCGCGTGAAAAGAGGTCGTCAAGCACGTCAAGTTTCAGTGTAAACCTCAGTTGCATTTCGTCTTGAAGCCGTGGCTCGTCGCAGGTGTCGTAGTCGTTGACGCATCCGCCAAGCATCACAGCCGCCATCGCCGCCAACAATATGATTATATGTTGTGCAAGATACTTCATTTCATAGTTGTTGATTCATTAACAGAAATAGGGATAGTCTTTGATGACCCGTTTGTGGCGTTGTTAGCCGGTTTGGGTGATTTGCGCAAGAAAGACTTCACAGCGCTTACAGTGCCACCTGTATTTTGCTGATATTTCATTCTCATAAAGTACCTAACAGGATAAAATATGGCATGCCTGATGGGAATCTGGGAGTAATCACCTGATGGTTGTTGTGTTACTTTATGTACAATCTGGTCAAGATTGCCCTCCTTGGAAAAGGCGGAATAGTTGTCAAATCGTAACAGTGCTAAATTAAGAATGGTCGATGTCGAACCGTTTACAGTTGTAGTGGTGTATCGCTCATTTTCCGGAAGGAGTAGCCACATGGAAAGCTGGCGTCCCAAGTCCTGATTAAAGCTGTTGCCGGTAAATCCTCCCATGGCATGCAGATTAAAGCCCGACACATTTGCCACATAGAAATTATAGCCGTCATCGGTATAACACTTGTGCAAAAGCGCCTGTTGGAGGTCGTACACCTTGTCATAGCTGTTTTCGACAGCGGGACGGAACGCCGCCGACATAAGTTTCGAGGCACAAGCGATGCCGAAATAGTTAAGTATCGCGCCTATTTCCTCTTCATCGGGTATCTTGACATTAAACCGGGTCAGTCCGTTGATGTCGACTGATTGGTCAAGCGGTATAAACTTTTCATCGCTGTATGCCACGAAGTTATATAGCAGCGGATAATCATCGAAAGTATCGGCGTTTCGCGAATCAAATTCGGCATCAGCTGCCTTTCGATACGGGTAGAGAAATCCTTTTTCAAGTTCGGGATAGTCTGTGTAAGTGGTGCCATCCTCAGCGGTCTTTTCAATCTTATCAAATGATGCAGTCTCCTTGTTGATGGTGTCGTAATGGTCGGTCAGCGGCGTGCCGTCGTTAAGACATTTGGTATGAAGCGAGCGCGACATCCAGAAATTGTTATATCCGATTTTTACTACCGGGTAAGCTGTAGCTTCATCTCCTCTGATGTCATTGAGCTTATGAGGCTCGGTGTAGGCGACTTTTACAGTATTGTCGGTCAACTCGCGTTTGGTATCTTTGTTGTAGGGATTGTATGAAACGCTTACATTTCCGTTGGCATCAATCGCGATATGTCCGTACAGGAGGGCGTCGTAATCGGTTACCTTTTTCTCAGGCATTGTAAAAGAACCGATATGGTAATATTCAAGCTCGCGTTTATCGTCAAACGGATGTACACCGGAGGTTTTCTCCCAGGTTATCGTGCCGCCGTGCATATACAGTTCACCTGTCGTTGCGTCATTGTGCCCGTTTTCAACATACTCGCCGTTTTTCCACTGATAGCGGGTGGAGCTGTATCCCGAACTCGTGCTGTATGCCTGTGCGTCATAATCCCATACTCGACCGTGAGCGACTGTAAACATACCGCCGCCACCGCCGTCGGTGCCGATATGTGGCAAGGGCCACCTGCCTTTACATACATGGTTGGTGTAGCCGCTGTTGGATGTTCTGAGGTCGTAAATAAACCTTAGGACTGTGCCGTGGTCAAGATTTATGATTTTTTCGCTCTCATAGCCTTCCTTAAGGTTATAGAACACCCAAGCCTGGGAAAGCACATATTTTGTCTCGTCGTAAGGGGTTCCGGTAATAAACTCTGCATCAGTCCTACCTACGCCCGGCTGATAACGCAGATATTCACGGCAAAGCAGCCCAACTACTTCGTGAGTGACAGGATCAAATACATCGAGTACCCATGATTCATCATCGGTGACATCTTTTATCGCCGGTAACTGTCGTGATCGAAGGGTGAAAATATAGTTGTGTCCGGGCAATAATTTCACGTCTGATGCCGATTTGAAGATAGTGCGGACTTTCTCAACGATACTGCTTGACTGGTCGACCACATTGAAAAGCGTTGCATCAAGTATTTCCTGATCTTTTGCTATGGTCTGATAGGCGGGTACGGCTGCGCGGAATACAAGCATATCCTTGTCAGCATCATCGCGGTAGCTTTCAAGATGCATGTTGAATGACGCAGTGCGGTTTGCATCGTCAGTGTTGCCGGAGGCGTCGGAGGCGGTGTACTTGCATCGGAGCTGATGTCCTTTTTCGCAGAGCTGTGTGGGAGATGTCGCGTCGGGCTTTGGAGCGTCGTCGGCGAGATGCACGTTGCGGGTGAGGTCGACTCCCCACGCTGTGTCAAAGAGGTTGAGAAGCCTTACTCCATAGTCGGTGTCAAGGCTGTCTTTGTGAATCTTTACCACTATAGTCGCCATGACATGATCCATATACACCTTGATAGGGTTGGAGCCCGTCTCCTCGATTTTGTCGCCGGTGTAAGAGTTTTCGGTGGTCACCACATCCCATAGCAGGTCGCTCTTTTCAAAGTCCTCATCTTTGCGCTGGTCGATTTTGACAGAGTAAGCGAGGTTGGCGAAATTGGTAGTGGTCGGCTCGGTTGCCGAGCGGTCGAATTCCACATTGTTATATGCCTCATCATGAGGATAATAAAGCAGATAGCCTCCTTTCTGGATTGTGAGCGCTTTGTCGCCTTCAGGACCGGCGAGCACCTGAAGACGCTGTATGTCAGTGGCATCGCCGTCAGGATTAAGGTTGGAGAGCACATGCACGGTATAGATAGCGTTTCGGTTAGGCTCGCCGTCGCGCCACCCGGTAGCAGGTGCTGTGATGTCGAGTTCTTCACCTGTCTTTGGGTACTGGAGAGAGAATGCGCCGAGGCGGTCTTTGTCGGAAAACTCGCTGTGGAAATGGTCGGTGTAGACGGTGCGCGAGTAAGTCTCCTCGGTGGCTATCATAAAGTCGTAGCCTTCGAGTCCGGGTATATATTCATCGGGCGCGGCGGGGCTTTGCATCGGCAGCTCGTCGGTGCAGGCGGTCATCGCGGCGATGGCGGTAAGTAATATGTATCTTGATGCTCTGGTCATAGTCGGTTAATAAGGTCGTGGCAATATCCATTCGTCACGGTCATTGTTCCAGTCATTGATTACAAGGTCCCAGGTATAAGTGCCCTCGGTTTTCTTGATTTCAAGACGGTAATAGGTGTTTTCCTCCATTTTGCGGAGGTAGGGATTGTCGGGAAGATGGATGGTCCAGCTTTGATTTGAGCCGGTGCCGCTTTTAGTGGTGAATTTCAAGTCGAAGAAAAACTCACCGTCGCGTTGCGGCAATATTACAAGTCGGTAGAGGTCGTAGGTTTTTGACGCGTCATCGCTCGCCTGCGCCGCCTGGAGCTGGAAAGGCTTGAATTCGTCTAATACAAGACTCTTTTTACCATTCAAATCATTATAGCTATATTCATCAATATCCGATAGATTACCGGTAAAGAGATCAAGATATTTGCCTCTGTAGACAGGATGGTTATTTGTTCCATCCCAACCCTTTGATTTGAAATTTACGTTTTCTACAGTTTCGGAAAGCGCACTGAGGAACGCCACTTCAATTGTGGCGCACTTTTTGCGCAGTTCGACAGGCACAGTGCCACGGGTATCGGCGGCGATTGGTGAATTATTGAATGTCGACACGCCACACCACATTATATCGCTATGGTTGAGCTTCAAGTCTCCGTTTTGGTCATTCAGTGTATATACCGGAAGCTTCATCCAATAGAAATCGCTTCCTTTATCCCCGGAAGGAGTGCCAACCACAGGACTATTGCTATAATTTGGCGGGTAATTATTGGCATCAGCTGCGATTTTCTCCGTATTATACATCGGATAGTAGAAGCCGAAGCGGTAGTTGACATCAGGTTTCAGCAGCTTTACGTAAGGCTCCTTGGTGTCCTTCTCGATGATGCCCTCGGTGGTGGCGTTGTCGAGCACGAGATAGCCCCCTTTGACGCGCCACTCGGAGTTGGTGAGAAAATTGCCCTCGGAGTCGGAGATGACGCAGCCCACGGCGGCGCCATCCTGAAGCGTGGTGGCGAGGCGGTTGTAGGTAAGTTCGGCGCGGCTCACGCTCATCGGCGCACCGGCGTAGCGGAACGCGAGGCGCGACCCGGCTTCGGGCGCATCGCCATCGCTGCTGTCGCCGCTGCAAGCCGCGAGGAGCAGCAGGGTAATGGCGACTGCGAGGTGAGCCGCCCGGTGGAGGATAATATGCAGGATGTTATTTAATGACATATTCGTAACTATATGTGCCGCCATCAATCATGTCGGCTACGGTGACACTGAATTTCAACCCGCCGTCGATACGGACGGTGAAGTCGTACTGGTGGTTGCGTACTATATTTTTAGGCGCGTCGTCGGCAAGTCCCGTCGCGGTGAAGTGGAGAGTGCCGTTGACGGTGTCGCCTACGGGGATATCGTTGCCCGCGTGAAGCGACTTTATGCTGATGTCAATCGACGGACGCGTCGCGCTTTCGGCATCGTTAAGCTGCTCGGGGAGATAGAGTATATAGCTCTTGACGCCGGAGGGGAGCATCATCACCGGGGTTGACTGCAGGGCGCCGGAGGTAAACGCGTTGATGCAGTCGGCTACGCTCAGCTCCGTAGTGGCAGGTTTCAGCGGGGTCGCCGCACCCTCGATAGCGTTGTCCATGCGTATGCCGGAGGGCATGTAGTAACCTCGCGGGGCGTAGTTGTTGACGCGGACAGAGGCGATATCGTAGTAAGGTGCGGTGGTCGACGCGGGGGAGGCGGCATCGTCCTTAAGCATAATCTTTACCTTGGCGAGTGAGCGCAGCAGCTTGATGTCGAGCAGATTGGCGAGATTGTCGGTGGAGAAGTCGACATGGATGCGGCTCTGTCCCCACATGGGTATGTAGCCATTATCCTTCGCACTTAGCCCGGCGTTCCAGTCAAATGCGGCGGCTTTCTCCTCAAGCTGCGCGATGGTGGACTCGGCGGTGAGAAGCGGGGTGACGACTGACGCGCTCCAGTTGGCGAGCGCGATTACGGTGACTTCGTTGACCGACTCGGTGACACCGGCGGCGTTGGAGGTGGTGGTGCCGTCGGCTATGCGTGTGCCGCCGGTTGCCTCCTTAAACGCTTCAAGGCTGATGCTTAGTTCGCCGCCGTAGTGGCGGTCGTCGCCTGACTGGTCGGTGAGGCGTACACCATTTACCCAGGCAATCAGCTTTTCGGTGTCGGAATCGTATATGAGCAGATGGAGCTTGTCGGGGTCGATTACGCAGTCGGCGGCATCCTCGTCGCCGGGGTTGTACTCGTCCTTCCAAAGGAGCCCCGGGTCAATCGGGTCAGGACCCACCGGCCCCGCTTTCTTAGCCGTATATGTGATTTGGGTGACGGTTCTGTAATATGCCATTACTTTCAAGCCACCTTTCTTTAAAAGCTCTACGTCAGTATCCTTGATTTGATAGCGGTATAGGCTATAAATATCATCAACTTGTACAATTTCGGTCTGAGGATATCCGGTTCCGTTTATAAAAAATTCTACTTTATTATTTTGTTTGATATCCTTTACTGTCGCTGTAATATAACCGCCTGCAACAGGCTCGTTTTCAGTAAATACGCTATTGCTGAATGTATATTGTAAGTTTGGTTCCCAGCCGCCAAATACTCGCTCTTCATCTGAGAGTAGTATTTCTTCGGTTTCGACAGTTTCAGTTTCGGTGGTTTCGGCGCGGGAGAGGGCGCGTGATGCAGTAGGAGAGGATGAATTGAGGTTGAGTGAGAAGATTACGGTAGCAGTGTCGCCCGGAGCGGGGGCGGGGGAGGGGAGGGGTGTGTCGGAGCAGGCCGCCATGATGATGGCGAGGAGCGGGATGAGGATTATATGTCGGGGGTCGTGCTTCATGCCTGCGTGGTGGAGTTAATGGATGGGTTCTTCCTGTCGTACTATGCGCCAGGAGTTTATGTAGAGTCCGAGGGAGAGGTTCCAGCGGTTGTTGTCGTCGAGTATGAGCATCATCGAGTAGTCGTCCTGCCGGTCGAGGAAGTCCTGGTCGGTGAGGTGACGGTTGGCGCTTCCTTTGATCATGAGGAAATAGGATATCAGGTCGAGGCGCGCCACAAGGTGCTCGTTGCCGGGCTGTGTGCAGTTTACCTCAAGGGTCGGGCGACACGAGGTGACGAGGCGCGAGGTGGTCATCTCAGCTATCACGGAGCTGATGGTGGTGACGGCGCGAGATGGCGATGCCGCCATGCCGCGACCTGCAACATTGTCGGGGTCGGGAAGCTCGGTGGCTGCGGTGGTTACTGCCCAGGGGCGGTAGGTGACCACTGTTGCCGACGCGGGTGCGTTGGTGTGGTCAAGCGCGGTGTTGGTGTCGGTGATGGTGAAGGTGAACCAGTCGGGGTTGACAGGTTCGCCGTCGGCGTGTTGAAGGATTACGCGCACGAAGTTGGTGTCCTTCGTCAGGTCGATGGTATAGTCGTATGTGCCGTATCCGTCGGGCATCTCGGCGGCGGTGAGTGTGCCGTGGTAGAGGCGGTGGATGTCTTTGTCGCTCACGGCATGACCCGGGGTTGCCGACGGGGTGGTCGCGAGGGTGCAGAGGAGGTCGGCTTTCTCGACGGGGTTGTCGCCTCCGGCGAGGGTCCATCCGGCGGCTGCGGTTTCGCGTGATGTGCCGCCACACCATGCCACGAGGTCATACGTGCCGGGATCGACCTCCACGTTGATGCAGTTGCCGGCGGCGTGTAGCTCGGCGGCTGTCGTGGTTGTGGACCATGCGATGTGTCCAGCCGGGTCAAAGGCGTAGAGCGCGACATGGGTCACCTCGGAGGGAAA